>ENA-OZSA01000042-OZSA01000042.1-human-gut-metagenome-genome-assembly--contig:-NODE-42-length-22233-cov-10.508657_pt1 | contig 22233 bp, 18 predicted proteins | sample MGYA00244123_ERZ653968 | MGnify/ENA primary metagenome ERZ653968 (study PRJEB26926, sample SAMN06164670) | human gut metagenome | biome: ENVO:00009003; feature: ENVO:2100002; material: ENVO:00002003...
GCATACGAGATGTCTTAGGGTCTCGTGGGCTCGGAGATGTGTATAAGAGACAGGCTTGAGCAGTTCGAGGCGGTTGAAAGTCACTACGACGGCTGTTATCTTCATTCTGTGGTATCGTTATTTTGTCCTACATTCTTGCGCATCATCACTTTTCCGTTCTCGTCCACATAGCAATAGTAGTTGAAGCCTTCGCGGGTGCGCTTCCACCGGTTGTGGCTCCAGAGGTAGCACTCCGGCTGCCGGCGGATGGTCTCTTCGAGCATTTGGAAATAGATGTCGGTGATTTCGAAGTCGTTCATTTGGTTTGTATTCCGGCTTATCACCTTCATTTCGCAGTTGTAATGCCCTCTGCTCACACGTGTCACATCGCCGTAGACGAAAGCCTGACGGGTGTGCTTGACAATGCGCTCGGCCCCGGTGAATACGGGTGTGTCGTGGTGTAGAAAGTCTACCCAGTGGTGGATGTTCCACCAGAGAGGCGACTGGTCGGAAATGTAGCCCACTACCAACGGTTTGCCCTCGCGGCCGAGTTGCAGAATCTTTCGCAAAGACTCGTTCATGGAGATGCAGAGTGCCCCCTGACGCTCACGCACATATTTGAACAGGCGGTCGAAATATTCGTTTTCAAGCGGGTGGTAGAGTTGACAGCAAAGTGCTTGGCCGGTAATCCAGTGGGGCATGGCTGTGATCCATTCCCAGTTGCCGTAATGCCCCAAGTAGACAGCTACGGATTGCCCGTCGGCCAGCACCTTGTTGAGTTCTTCAAGTCCTGTGAAGGTCATGCGCTGCATGAGTTGCTCCCGGCTCATGGTCATCAGTTTGATGGTCTCCACGATGTAGTCGCAGAAATAATGATAGAAGCCGCGCTCAATCTGCTTCAATTCCTGTTCGGTCTTTTCGGGAAACGACTCGGTGAGGTTTTTCCATATCACCTTGTGACGGTATTTCATCACACGGGCCATGAGCAGACAGAGCAGGTCGGACAGCACATAGAGCACCCGCAGAGGCAACAGCGACATGAGATACCAGAAGCCGTAGGCCAGCGTGTAGGCTATATAGTAGAGTGCGTGCTTGATTCTTTTCATCTTGTTTGGTTTCTTTTGCTTGGATGGCTGTCAGGCATCAGCTTGTCGTTTACCATGCGGTACATGTACTGTTGGATGATGGCTTTGATTTCATGCTCCATTTTGACCTGTATGGGGAGTTTGCCCCGCAGGTTATGCGCCATCACACGGTCGGTCAAGGCATAGAGTCCTTTGGTCTGCTTGCCGTCGAATTGGAGCACGTAGCCATATTTGGTGTATTGATAGACACCGTTGATGTAGTTCAGCGCGTAGGTTTCCGCCGGCGGTGTTGTGAGCAGATCGCATCCGAAGGAAAGGTAGGGCTTGGCATAGCCCAGATAGCTCAGCACCGTGGGCATGATGTCTATTTGCTGGGCTATGGCATCGCTCACGCCCGGTTTGATTTCTCCGCTTGGGTCGTAGATGATGATGGGAGCGGAGAACGTGCCGATATCGCTCTTGTATTCATCGTGGTTGCTCTGGTTGGTGTGGTCGGAGGTGAGCACGAAGAGGGTGTTCTTGAACCACGGTTGGCGGGCAGCCGTCTCGAAGAACTTGCCGATGGCCATATCCGTGTAGCGTATGCACTTGTGAATGGGGAGCTCTTCCTCCTTGTAGACATTCTTGTATTTCTCGGGCACTACGAAAGGGTGGTGGGACGAAACGGTGAAGAGAGCCGTCATGAAAGGTTGCCGCATTTCTCCCATCTTGGTGCAGAAGTATTGCAGGAACGGTTCGTCCCAAATGCCCCAGTTGGTGTCGAAGTCGGCATCGCCGCCAAATCGGGTGTCGGCATCGTAGTCCTGCCGACCGTAGTATTCTTGAAAGCCGGTCTTGTTGGCGAAGGCGAGAAAGCCCATAGAGCCCCGGTTGGCACCATGGAAGAAAGCCGTCTCGTAACCTTCCTTGTCCAGCAGGCCGGCCAAACCGGTGTAGGTGTTCATCGAAGCGGGCGTGAGCACAAAGGGTTCCACAAACATCGGAATGCCACAGAGCACAGATGGCATACCGTCGATGCTCTTGTGACCGTTGGCAAAGGAGTGGCTGAACACCAGACTCTTGGCAATGAGCCTGTCGGTGTAGGGTGTATAGCCCCGGTAGCGGCCTCCTTCGAGGTCTTTGTTGAACGCTCCGATGTATTCACGGCCGAAACTTTCAACGATGAGCACCACCACATTTTTCTTCCGGAAGGCGTGTGCGGGCTGCGGCCGGTGTATGGGGGTAAACACGGCATCGAGCTTTCGTTGGCTGTGATAGTAGTCGGGCACCACGAATACACTCTTACCGATGGTGCGCAGGAGGGCAAACGGGGTATTCAGGACGATGGCGCATTCTTTCGGACTGCTTACATATTGGTTGGCATTGTTAATGGTGATGGGCCGCACACCCGTTCCCAAACCGCCCCGGCAGCCACCAATGACCAGCGGAGTGGCCACGGCCAGCGAGGCAAGCATCACGCCGGCGAAAACCAGACGCTGCTTCAACGTTTGGTATTGTCGGCTGAAAGTGCGGGGAGTGAGATAGAATTTCCATAGCAGGAAAGCCACTATGGCCACCAAGAGGATAAAATACCAGTGGCGGAGGAGTTCGGTGAAGAAGATGCCACCAAGATTATTCTCGTTGTCGAATTCCCGGAATACGCTCGTGGTGGTGCGCCGCAGCGTGTAGGGGAAGTAGACGGAGTCGCAGAGATTGATGATTAGCGCCAGCGTGTTGACCACGACAAAGAGCCATTTGCATATCCGGTGATAGACAGCTGTTTCCTTGAACGAAAGCGGAAAGAGCATCATCACGATGTAGAGCATGTTGGTGTAGAGGATGGCAGAGGTGTCAAACACGAGTCCCCCCCCGAAGATGGTGCAAAGATGGGACAGGGACAGCCCTTCAGAGAACGCTCCGTAGTTCTCCAAGAGATAGGCCACACGGGCAATGAAATAGACGACGTATGCCATGAGCAGGTTGCCCACGAGGGCCACTGCCGGCGACACGATGGTGTCAAGCAATCCAAATTTCCTTCTCTGCATCATACTTGCTTTGTTTTCTTTGGTCCGGTTCCGAGGTTTCCGGCCGCTACATTGTATCCTTGTCAGCGTCCGGCTTGCCGTTCTCTTTAAATCTCCTGCATGTCGTGCAGTTTCTTGTAGTAGCCGTTCTTGACCATCAGTTCGTCATGGGTTCCGCTTTCCACGATGCGTCCCTCGTGCAAAACGTAAATCTCATCTGAGTTCTTGATGGTCGACAGACGGTGGGCCACGGCGATTGTCGTGCGGGTTTTCATCAGCCTTTCGAGTGCATCCTGCACCAGCCGTTCGCTCTCGGTGTCGAGTGCAGAGGTAGCTTCGTCGAGAATGAGGATGGGCGGATTCTTCAAGATGGCACGTGCGATGCTCACACGTTGCCGCTGTCCGCCCGACAACCGGCCTCCCCGGTCACCGATGTTGGTGTCATAGCCTCTGTCGCTCTGCATGATAAACTCATGGGCGTTGGCTATCTTAGCCGCTTCTTCCACCTGCTCTCGCGTGGCTCCATCCACCCCGAAGGCTATATTATTATAAAAGGTGTCATTGAAGAGGATGGCCTCCTGATTCACATTGCCTATCAGCTGGCGGAGGTCATGCACCCCCAAGTCTTTCACGTTGATGCCATCGATGAGCACCTCCCCCTCCTGCACATCGTAGTAACGGGGAATGAGGTCGAGCAGGGTAGACTTTCCGCTGCCGCTCTGTCCCACCAGTGCGATGGTTTTCCCTTTGGGTATGACGAGGTTGATGTCTCTCAACACCCACTGCTGCTCGTATTTGAAAGAGACATGCCGGAACTCTATTTGGTGTTTGAAGCCGTTGAGTGCCACGGGCTTCTCCGGGTCGTGGATGGCCACTTCGGCTTGCAGTATCTTGTCCACGCGCTCCATGGAGGCCAAACCCTTAGGAATGTTGTAGCCGGCCTTGCTGAACTCCTTGAGCGGATTGATGATGGAGTATAGCATCACGAGGTAGTAGATGAATCTCGGGCCGCTCAACGTGTGGTTGTTCAGTACGAGAATGCCCCCCACCCAAAGCACGATGATGATCATCACCGTGCCCAGAAACTCGCTCATCGGATGGGCCAGTTGTTGTCGGATGTTCACACGCATCACGTTGTTACGGTAGTCGCAGTTCACCTTGTCGAAGCGTTCGTTCATCTTCTCTTCCGCACAGAAGGCCTTGATGATGCGCAGACCGCCCAGCGTCTCTTCCACCTGACTCATCGTGTCGCTCCACAACAACTGCGCCTTGATGGAGTTTTGTTTGAGTTTCCGGCCCACCAGCCCCATGAACCATCCGAACACGGGCACGAAGACAATGGTGAAAAGCGTCAGTTGCCAGGAGATGAGCAAGAGCGTGGTAAAGTAGGCTATGATGAGGATAGGGTTCTTGAAAAGCATGTCGAGACTCGACATGATGCTGTTTTCTATCTCCTGCACATCACCGCTCATACGGGCTATGATGTCGCCCTTGCGCTCTTCGCTGAAGAATCCGAGCGACAGGGAGGTTATTTTCCTGTAGAGCTGGTTGCGGATGTCGCGCACCACACCCGTGCGGATGGGTATTATCGTGGCCGAAGACAGGAAGTAAGCTCCCGTCTTGAGCATGGTCATGAAAGCCAGTCCGAGTCCTATCACGAGCAGGGTGGTGGTGGCTCCGAAATCGGTGATGAGCCCTTGGATGTAGTAATTGGCGTTGTTGACAGCGTAGTTGAGGAAACTGTCCAACGAATGCACACTGTCCCAACCGATGAGTGAAGTCACCCGCTCGGCATCGTCTGTCTTGAAAAGAATCCTCAGAATGGGGATGAGGGTCATAAACGAAAAGATATTCAATACGGCAGAGAGTATATTGAATATCACCGACAAGGCCAGATAGCGCTTGTAGGGCGGAATGAATCGGCGCAGAACCAGTAAGAATTCTTTCATATTATGGATGCAAAGATAGTATTTAATCATAAGACCGCAAAACGAATGGCGGTCTTATTTCGTTGGCATCATTTGACCTCTTCGCCAAAAAGTGTGGCCGATGTGGAACCGGTGATGCGCACTTTCACAAACTCGCCTATATGGTGGTTGCCTTTGTCGATGACCACAGCCTTGTTTTGTTCGGTGCGTCCCATGAGCTGTTGGCGGCTGCGCTTACTGAAATTCTCTATGAGGATGACGAACTCCTTGCCTTCATCTTTCTTGTTCTGCAAGGCACTGATTTCCGTTTGCAGTTTGATGAGCTCGTTCAGCCGGCGCACTTTCTCCTCTTCAGGCACGTTGTCGGGCAGGTGCTCGGCAGCGTATGTGCCCGGCCGCTCGGAGTATTTGAACATGAAGGCGCTGTCATAGCCCACTTCCCTCACCAATGAGAGCGTCTGTTGGTAGTCTTCTTCGCTTTCGTCGTGATAGCCCACGAAGATGTCGGTGGTGATGCCGCAGTCGGGGATGAGCCGCTTGATGGTGGCCACCTTGTCGAGATATTGCTGCCGGGTGTACTTGCGGTTCATCAGCCTAAGCACCTTGTCCGATCCGCTTTGGGCGGGAAAGTGGATATGGTTGCAAAGATTGGGCATGTCGGCCACGGCCTGCACGATGTCGTCGGTCATGTCTTCGGGGTTGGAAGTGGTGAAGCGCACACGCATTTCGGGCACGGTCTCGGCCACCTTGCGCAGCAGTTGGGCAAACGAAGTGCCGTCGGCCGGCCGCTTGCCGTTGGGCAACAGTCCGTAGGAGTTGACATTCTGCCCGAGCAGCGTCACCTCCTTGAAACCGCGGTCGCGCAGGTCGCACACCTCTTTTAATATGCTTTCCACATCGCGCGAGCGTTCCCGTCCGCGGGTGAAGGGCACGATGCAATAGTGGCAGAAGTTGTTGCAGCCTCGCATGATGCTCACGAAACCGCTCACGTGGTTGCCCCCGATGCGTTGGGGAATGACATCCCGGTAGGTCTCCGTCTTCGACAGTTCTATGTCGATGGCTTTGTTGCCCATTTCGCATTGGGCCACCATGTCGGGCAGGTTGAGGTAGGAGTCGGGCCCGCACACCAGACTGGCGTGGTGGTTGTCGATGAGATCGTCTTTCACGCGCTCGGCCATGCAGCCCAGCACGCCCAATATCAGTTCGCGACCCTTCTTCCGTTCGGCGTGTAGGGTGTCAAGCCGGTGGTATATCTTGTTCTCCGCGTTCTCCCTGACGCTGCATGTGTTGAGGAAGATGGCATCCGCCTCTTCCTCCTTTTCGCAAAGTTCGTAGCCTGCCATCTTCATCACGGAGGCCACCACTTCGCTGTCGGCCACATTCATCTGGCAGCCGTATGTCTCTATAAAAAGTTTCTTGTTCATTTTCAATCGGATTGGGGTGCAAAGTTACTAAATAAATCGTGAAGCCGCAGCCGCATTCCCTAAAAACTCCATTTGGGCGGCCCGGCAGAAGGGGAAGCGGGATTATCAGGCCATTTTTCGGGTGTAAAAGAACAGCGCAGCATAGATAACCACAGCACTTGCAAAGCCGGCCAGCGCGTCGACGAGATAGTGGGCTTGGATATACACAGTGGCCATGCAAAGGAAAAGATAGACAGGCAGGAACCCCCAGAACATCTTTCTGCTGCCCGAGTGCCACGCCAGCAACATGCAAACGGTGCTCACCCCCACATGGCTGCTTGGGAAAGCGGCCGTGGGTCGTTCGCCGGTAGCCTTGGCGTCTTCCACAAGCCGGTAGAACAGTCCGTCGGCATAGCCCGGACTGGGCAGGCAGTCGGTGTGGGTGTTGAAGTAGTCGTGCAAGGCCGGAAACACGCCGCGGGCCACGCTGTCGAGCCCCACAGCCTTGTAATAGAACGTGGGGCCCACCACGGGCAGGAAGATAAACACCACGTAGTAGATGAAAAACGAGCCCAGCAGGATGAAGGCCACGCGCTTGAACTCCTTGTAGCGGAAGAGGAAATACCAGAAAGTCACCGCCCCTATCATGGGATAGTAGAGGAAATAGCCCATGTCCATGAGTTCGCCGATCACTGCCGAGGGGAAGTTGCGTGCAAAGACGAGTGCCGGCTGGAAACCGAAAAGCTGCTGTTCCCAAGTGGCAAACACGTGGTCGAGGTTAGGAAACAGGCGGTTGATCTCGTAAGTGTCCGGATACCACCATGCCAGCAACGCCATCTGCACAGCCGCGCGCAGCATCATCGTTGCCCGGCAGGGCAACAGCCGGTACACACCCCACATGGCCGCCATGATGACAGCCACGCGCAGACGGCCCACAAGCATCGACTCCGGGTTTTGGAGTTTGGTGTAGGTGAAAAGCATCACGAGCAGCGTCAGCGCCATATAGGCCAGCACCACCCATTCAAAAGCCATCAGTCCCTTCGCAGTTTTCTTCTCTATCTTGAATATCTCTGAAAATATCTTCATTCCACTCTTTGTCACGGAGAGTCCCTCTTTGGATTCTCGTTTGTCCACTGTGCTGTTTTCTTCGGGCTTACAGCCAGCCGTTCTCTCTATACCAGTCCACCGCCAGTTTCACGCCCCGGTCGAGCGGATAGTGCGGATGATATCCCAGTTCGTCCATTGCAGGCTCTATGTCGCACCGCCAGTTGCGCTGCCGCAGTATGTTGTATTTGTCGTTGTTGAGGGCCGACATGCGTCCTGTCATCCGGCCGATGCGCCCGCCCACCGCCGTGACCACCTTCAGCACCCATATCGGAGCCTTGATGCGCACCCACCAAGGGTGGTCCAACGCTTCACGAATCAGGTTGCTGAATGTGCTGCTGCGGTACACGTGGCCGTCGGAAAGGAAATATTTGCGACCGCTCATGCCGTGGTCGAGGGCAAGAAACACGGCCTGCACCACATCGGCGACATAGACGAACGTGATGTCCTGCCGGCGGAAACCCACCGAGAAGTCGGTGTGGCTGCGGATGCTCTTGACCATCAAGAAGTAGTCTTTCTCCCGCGGGCCGTACACCCCCGTGGGGCGCAACACGATGTAGGGGAAGTCGTTGCCGATGGAGTCGAGAAACCTTTCCGCCTCCAGTTTGCTCTTGCCGTAGGCCGTGTTGGGGCGCGGCGTGTCGTGCTCGGTGATTTCCTGATAGGGCTGTTGCTCCCTGATGGCTCCGAAGACACTCAGACTGGAGAGGTAGACAAACCGTTTCAGGGGCATCTGCACCTTGAGCAGCGCGTGCACGAGGTTTTTCGTTCCCTCGGTGTTCACGCGATAGAAATCCTCTTCGTGGAGGCATTTCGTGGCTCCGGCCGCATGCACCACATAGTCGAACTGCATGCCTGCCAGCCGGCGTTCCAAGTCGGCCGGAGAGGAGAGGTCGAGTTCGATGAAATGGATGCGCCCGTCTTGCAGATATTGCCGGCTGCTTGATCGGCGCACAGCGGCCCATGTCTCCATGCCCTGCTTCAACGCTTCTTCCACGATGAAACTGCCGATGAAGCCCGAAGCACCCGTTATGAGAATCTTCATTCTTTCATTTTTGGGGCAAAGATACGATAAAAAAACGAGAAGAGGCGAGAAAAGGGCGAAATTCGCTAAAAACAAGGGCATTAGGCCATCGTTAGGAAACATTGGTGTTTGAATCTATGTGTCGGTCACACGCGGGCAGAAACCGATGGGAACTGTCTCTGAAAATTGCCGGATAGTGGTGAATAATATGAACAAAAACACTTCTGCCAAAATGCTCCAACCAGAGCGGAACGCCGGCTTTAAACCATCGGAAAAGCCCTCCGATTTTCTCATTCGGGCTCTCAGACCTTGTGAAAGAGCCACAGTCAGCACACGAAAAGGCCACAGTTGGAGCGCAGCTGTGGCCCTTTTGCAAGCCCATTTGGGCCCTTTCAGGCCCGTTTTCGGGCCTCTTTGTGTGTCAATAATATTCAAACGACTGATTGTCAACGTTTTAAAAATATCGCCAAATTTGCGCATTTGCGCCCGAGTGGGCTGTCCGTTGCAAATATCGCAAGCACAGAGGCCGAAAACGAACAAATAGTTTGACAATCATTCTTTTCGTAGGTCTCCCCTGCCAAGCATCGACAAAGCTATCCAAACGGAGTGCCCAACTTTTTCCTCATCGTCTTCCGGCTTTCTACTCCTCAATTTGTTTCTCACACCATTTTTCCAAAGCACGCATGGGAGGGAGAAACGACCTGCCCGTATCGGTCAGGCTGTATTTGCCCCGAGTGTCGAGACCGATAATGCGGTCTTCCGCCAGAGAACGGACAGCATTTTCCATATCCTCATAGCTGACACCTTCCATCCACTTGCCAAAGTCGTGCAAGGTTGCTTCGCCGTATGCCTCGAGCAGATGCAGCACCCAAAGCGTGTCCGGTCTGCAAATCCTTGAAAGGACATTGCGGATCGGACATTTGGAGAGGTCGGAGGCCGTTACCATTTCAGTGCATCTTCGAGTATGACGCCGTCTCCGGCAGGCGTGTCATCCTTGGCGAAGGAATCGGCCTTGTACTGGATGCAGAGCATAATCATCTCTCCGTCGCCCGTGTTCTTCAAGGCGCGCTTGCCTTCGGGAGCCACCCGGATGATGCTGCCCTCCCCGATGGGGAACACTTCGCCGTCTACCTGGTATTCGCCCTTACCCTTGAGAATGAAGTAGAGTTCTTCGTGGGTCTTGTGGGTGTGCAGGAAACCACTGTCCTGCCCGGGCACCAGCGACTGGAAAGACAGCTCACTTCCCGTCGCGCCAAGCGCGCTGCCCACAAACACCTTGCCGGGAATGGTCATGTCAGGCCCCAGATGCAACTCGTAATCCTTGATTTCACTCCATTTTCCCACTTCCACTGCGGCGAAGTTCTTGCCGCTCTTGATAGTCTTAATCTCTTTCATTGTTCCGTTATTTAATATTGTTGTTATTTCTTGTTTCCGATTGCAAAGTTATTGAGAATCCCCCACTCCCACAAGTAGGCACCGGGAGGTGCGACAGTTACCCCGAGGTAACTATTATGGCGGCGAGTGGTTTTGCGGAAAAAGGATTTAGCACTGTTTAACAAAATAAATGATCAAGCACGGAATCAAATAGTTACTTTTGTGCAGTAATAACAAACTAAGGAACAAAAATGATGAATAGAACAGAAACAAGAGACCGGTTGTTTCCCGACTGTCCGATACGCAATGTGCTGTCAAGGATAGGCGACAAATGGTCGATGCTGGTACTTTTCACATTGGAGCAGCACAATCCGATGCGTTTCGGCGACTTGCGCCGCAACATTCCTGACATCTCGCAGAAGATGCTCACTGCCACGTTGAAGACACTGGAGACCGACGATTTGGTTGCAAGAAAAGCTTATGCCGAGATACCGCCGCGGGTGGAATATTCGCTGACGGAGAGGGGGAAGACCCTCTTGCCGCTGATAGACAATCTGCTCGACTGGGCGGTCTCCAATATGGACGACATTGTTGCAGCCAGAATGAAATACCTGCTGAAAGATTGAATTACCATCAATGGCAGGTGTTCTGCCCATTATTTCGCCGAAACACAGATGCAATGCAAATTTATTGTAACGGATAAGGTGTTTTCTCAGATTATTTTTGTTACTTTGTCCTCATAAAAAATAAAACACATCGACTATGGGAAAAGGAAAAAAAGGAGGAAAACGGTTGAACAAGCGACAGTTGACCGAACTGTTGGAAGAGTTTTTCTCCTCTCAGCCCGGCAGGACATTCAGTTTCAAAGAGATATTCCGCACGCTCCATCTCGACACGCATCCGCTGAAGATGCTGGCCATCGACATCATGGAGGAGATGACGTGGGAGGAGTTTCTCGTGCGCGTCACCGACAGCAGCTACCGGCTCAACGACTCGGGACAAGTGCAGGAGGGGCGGTTTGTGCGCAAGCAGAACGGCAAAAACTCTTTCATACCCGACGGCAGCGACAAACCCATCTTCGTGTCGGAGCGCAACTCGATGGGTGCGCTCAGCGGCGACCGGGTGAAGGTTTCCTTTATGGCCCGCCGCAAGAATCACATCAAGGAGGCGCAGGTGATAGAGGTGCTCGACCGTGCCAAAGACACCTTTGTGGGCCGGTTGAAGGTGGACAGGGACATAGCCTATCTCGTGCCGCAGGCCGATGTGTTTGCCCACAACATCATCATTCCGCGTCGCAAGACCAAAGGGGGCAAGACCGACGACAAGGCTGTGGTGCGCATCACGCAGTGGCCCGACGGCGAGCGCAAGAATCCTGTGGGCGAGGTGGTGGACATCTTGGGCGAGAGCGGTGACAACGATGTGGAGATGAACACCATACTGGCGCAATACGGACTGCCCTATAAATATCCGAAAGCGGTGGAGGAGGCCGCCGAGAAGATTTCCGGTGAGATCACCGAGCAGGACTATCGGGAGCGGGAAGACTTCCGCGACGTGTTCACCTGCACCATCGACCCGCGCGATGCCAAGGATTTCGACGATGCCTTGTCCATTCAGAAGCTCCCGAGCGGACTCTGGCAGGTGGGCGTTCACATTGCCGACGTGAGTCACTATGTCACCGAAGGCAGCATCATCGACAAGGAGGCTGTGAAGCGCGCCACGAGCGTCTACCTCGTTGACCGCACCATACCCATGCTCCCCGAACGCCTGTGCAACTTCATCTGCTCGCTGCGCCCCGATGAGGAGAAGCTGGCCTACAGCGTGATATTCGACATGGACGACGATGCCGTGGTCAAGGCCTACCGCATCGTGCATACCGTCATCAAGAGCGACCGCCGCTATGCCTACGAGGAGGTGCAGCAGCTGCTTGAAGACAACGGGGTGGTGGACGGCACGGGGCAGCCTGCCCCACCGGCCACGAAGAAGAATCCCTACCACGGAGAGAATGCCGAGCGGCTCATCATGCTCGACCGGCTGGCCAAAAAACTGCGCGCGGCGCGGTTTAAGGGCGGTGCCGTGAAGTTCGACTCCGAGGAGCTTCACTTCGATGTCGACGAGCATGGCAAGCCCACGCGCTGCTACTTCAAACGTTCCAAGGATGCCAACAAACTCATCGAGGAATTCATGCTGCTGGCCAACCGCACCGTGGCCGAGAGCGTGGGCAAGGTGAAGAAGGGCAAGAAGCCCAAGGTGCTGCCCTATCGGGTGCACGACAATCCCGACCCGCAGAAGCTTGAGACGTTGCGCGAGTTTGTCGTGAAGTTCGGTTACAAAATCAAGACCGAGGGCACGCGTGGGGCCATGGCTCGCAGTCTGAACAAGCTCATGGACGACTGTGAGGAGCGGCCGGAGCAGAAACTCATCCAGAGTGTGGCCCTGCGCGCCATGATGAAGGCCAAATACACGGTCCACAACATCGGCCATTTCGGTCTGGCTTTCGACTACTACACTCACTTCACGTCTCCCATCCGCCGCTATCCCGACACCATGGTCCATCGGTTGCTCACGCGCTACGCGGCCGGCGGGCGTTCGGCCAACGAGAAGCACTGTGAGGAACTGTGCGAGCACTGTTCCGACATGGAGCAGATTGCGCAGAACGCCGAGCGCGACTCTATCAAATATAAGATGGTGGAATTCATGGGCGATAAGTTGGGTGAAGAGTACGATGCCCACATCAGCGGCATCACCTCCTATGGCATCTATGCCGAGATCGACGAAAACCACTGCGAGGGCATGGTGCCCATGCGCGACCTCGGTGACGATTTCTACGACTTCGATGAGCGCAACTTCTGTCTCGTGGGCCGTCGCCGCCACAACAAATATCAGCTTGGCGACCCCATCCGCATCAAGGTGGCCCGCGCCAACCTCGAGAAGAGACAACTCGACTTCACGCTGGCCGGTGCCGGAAACTCCCAACCAACAGGCAGACAGGAGGCTTCAAGAAACGGCAAATCGCAGAAAAACAACCGGAAAAGCCGGAGAAAAAGAAATGTGTAGCCGGCTGTCTTTCCGATGCGCATTGATATTCCTCTGCCGACTGGTATTCCCTGCCAGTCGTGAGTTTACAAGCAATGAAATCATCCAACCCACACATTACTACAACAACGACTGACGGAGAACGCACGGTATTCACCGTTCTGTTCTCCGTCAGTCTGTGCCATTTGCTGAATGACAGCATCCAGTCGATGCTCCCGGCATTGTATCCGATGATCAAGGAAACGTTTGTACTGTCATTCATTCAGATAGGCCTCATCACCCTCGTGTTCCAACTCACCTCCTCCCTCGTGCAGCCTTTTGTGGGTATGTATGCCGACAGGCATCGCCACGCATGGCAACTGCCCGTGGCCATGCTCTTCTCCTTTGCCGGTGTCATCATGTTTTCCTTTGTCCGAAGTTATCCGATGATGCTCCTCGCCGTAGCCCTGATAGGGTGCGGCTCTGCCGTTTTCCATCCGCAGGCGGCGCAGATTGCCCAGATAGCTTCGGGGGGAAGGAAGGGACTTGCGCAGAGCATCTTCCAAGTGGGTGGCAACGGCGGCTATGCCCTGGGGCCTTTGCTGGCAGCCCTCATCGTCTTGCCCAGAGGGTTGCACGTCTTCATCTGGATGGCCTGTATCACGCTTCTTCTGGCTATCATCCTTTTCTTTGTGGGGCGTTGGCATATACGCCAGACGGGGGGTGTAAAGAAAAAGATGCGGGCGCGCTGGACCACCGTCCGTCCTTATAGTCGCAACCGCATCTACTTCTTCATCTTTGTGCTGTTTGTGCTGATGTTCTCCAAGAACTTCTACTCGTCAAGCATGACCACCTATTTTTCCTTCTTTCTGATAGACAAGTTTGGGATAACCCAGCAAGGAGCGCAGTTCTGCCTTTTTGCCTACCTCGCCGCCCAAGCCGTGGGAACCATCATCGGCGGACTGCTGGGTGACAAATACGGGCGGAAGTGGGTCATTTGGTTTTCCATTCTTGGTGTTTCTCCTTTCACAATAGTGCTCCCTTACATCGGCAGCCTCTATGGAGCCGTGACTCTAAGCATCATCATCGGTCTGGTCATGGCCTCCTCCTTTGCAGCCATCATGGTGTTTGCCACCGATCTGATGCCGGAGAGCACAGGCAGCATTGCAGGGATCTTCTATGGACTCTCTTTCGGATTTGCCGGTATCGGCAGCAGTTTCTTCGGTTGGCTGGCCGACCGTTCCGACATGCAGTTTGTCTTTCAAGTGAGTACGCTCTTGCCGCTTATGGGCATCATCGCCGTCTTCCTGCCCAAGATGCACAAGGTGTAAGGGGACTCAAAAGCTTTCTTAGTCATATTGCCGTTTGCAAACGTCTAATCCCTTTATCATCATTAGATATCGTTGACGGGGATGCCGGGCAGATTGTCGGAGAAAGGCATTGCCACATAGGCCGCCACAAAGTCTATAAGGAAGTGTCGCTCAATCAACCGTAGGCATCCTCCCGAGACCCTTTACTTCCCCAACGCTATTCTTAGCCCCACATTGAAGTTGAAGCCAAGAGGTTTCTGGCGATAGATGGTTTCCACATCGCTGCCGTTCCTGAAGTAGTAACCCACACCCGGTTCGGCATAGAAACCAATATGGTCGGCAACCCGATATTCAACACCGAGGGCTGCATCGGCCGACAACTGCAGCTCGCGCATCTTCACACGCTCCTCGGTGAAGGTGGGCTCCTGCCCCAAGACTTTGTGCAGAGTCTTGGCTTTTCCACTCACCATTTTCTCGGCCGTGACACCGGCTGTGGCATAGACTCCCACACGACTGCCCTGCCACACCCGATAGCCCACACCGACAGGAATGCCCACAAAGTGCAACCGCTGGTGCGAGGAGTGGGTGTCGATGCCGTTGTCGCGCGTGATGTCAGACGAGTGATAGCTATAAACAAGTCCTGTGCGCAGGCTCCAACGGTCGTTGAGACCATAGGCCACCGTCACACCCACTTTCACCGGTTGGCGATGGTGGGCCTCAATGGTGGGGGTGGAAGGAGCATAGTCGCGCACACTGACCATATACTCTGGGTTGTCGGTGGAGGAAGGTGTATCTTGTACGTCGAATGCCGAGAGCCTTTCGGTATTGGCGGCACCCCGATAGTCGGTCGCCATGCCCGAGTAGAAAGCGTCTATACGGGTCGCCCTCCGGCTATGTTCCCGTTCCTGCCGCTGCCCCAATGCCACCGGAGAATGGTCGGATGCAGAAACGGGCCGACTATCCCGATGAGCAGGAACGGGCTGCCGGGAAGCAGATTCGGGGAGTGGTTGCTTGTCGTTATGCCTCTCGGGGTTTTGTGAGGGCGGCACTTGTGGTTGGCTGTTTTCTTCTGTTTCGGTGACAGCCTCAAAGGATGTGGCCGACAATGGGGAGGAGGCCGCAGAATGGGGAGGGCCGGAAAGACGGGCCACAAGACCGGTGGACGGGAGGGGAAGAGTAGAGACATTGCTTGAAGCCGAACCGGTGCGAATGACCGGTTGAGGGGCCGTGGTGGCGACATCACCGTCTGTGGGTAAAGAGCGACTGTCGGGCATGAGCGTCACCATGAGCAGGGTCAATCCCACGGCTGCTACGGAAGCTGCGAGAGCTGCAATGCGGGCCGGGAAGTGCTTCTGCAGCCGACTCGGGGCAGGCATGGGGCTAACGCCCCGACGCGCCATCTCCCGCTTGATGTCGTCGAGCAGACCCTCGGGTGCTTTCTTGCGGCTGTCCCCCAAGCGGTCGCGCAGATTGCGTATCCATTGTTCCTTCATGTTTGTCCGTTCTTTCGTCTGTATTCGTTTATCATCCTTGCCAGCAAAGCCTTGGCCTTGTGGAGTTGTGAGGCGGAGGTGTCGGGCTTGATGCCCAGGCAGGCGGCTATCTCCTTATGGCTCTTGTCCTCCATCACAAAGAGGTTGAACACTGTGCGGCAGCCCTGAGGCAACCGACCTATCATGCCCAACAGTGTCTCCTCGTTGAGCTCACCCACATCAGGTTCCTCATCGGGCAGATCGGGCAGGTTGGTGGCGAGTTTCTGTTCGTGGGCCGCCCCCTCCCTGCGTAGGGCGTTGAGAGCCTCATTGACTACAATGCGCGTGAGCCACGCCTTGAGCGAACCGGCACCGCGGTATTCAAACCCCGAAACTTTGGTGAATATCTTGATGAAACTCTCTTGCAGTACATCTTTGAGTTTGTCGTCGTCGGGAATGTAGCGATAGCATACCGCCGTGAGATAGTCGGCATAACAGGCATACAGCTCATCCATGGCCGAGGCGTCGCCCCGGCGGAAGAGTTCTATGATTTGCTGTTCTTTGTTCTGTACCTTTCTGAGCATTCCTCCGTGGCTGTTTGGCGTTAGTCAACAGACAGGTGTGCCCGTCAGGTATCCGGTTGATAAGACTATCATCTTGAGTATCTGTCTTTTAAATGTGCAAAGAAAAGAAAACTTGCCCGAAACAACAACTTTTTGGAAGACTTTCTATATTAAATAATGTAAATCGGTTTTTAGGAGTCAAAGGAGTTGGAGGGAGTCAAAGACATGGATACCACATCTCAAATGGGTGAACACCCAATGAAAATGCCGTTGCCTTTAATCCCCCAATATGTATTAACTTTTATTAACCCCTTGGTGAGCAAGATATGATTAAACGTCACGTTTAAAGGGCATCAATACCAAAATCAACTAACAAAACAAGAACAGAACAATGAAAAATCTTAAAATGCTTTCCATGATGTTTGGCTGTGTGGCAGCCTTGTGTGCAACTTTCTCTTCATGCACCAGCGACGACGGGCCCAAGAGTCTCACCAAGGAAGAAGTGCAGACGGCTTTCCTTGCGGTAAAGGGTACACACACGGGAAAAATCATTTATGAAGCCAAAAACAAGGACAATGTGAACGACAATGCCGATACGCTGAATATCTCGTGGGAGATTGCCACCGACAGTACGCTGGTTGTGAACAATTTTCCCATGAAGGTGATTGCCAACTACATTGCCGACACCGACCTGAAAGAGGCTGTGAGCAACATGCCCGACCAGAACTTAGAGTGCCGCATCGGTTTCTATAAAGTTTCGCCGGCCGGTTTCCTCATCAATCCGAAGACTCCTACCGCTTCGCTCACATACGGCGGAAAGATGCGCAAATATCAGTTGGCTTTCTATGTAAACAGTCCTTTCTCATTCGGAGCTATCAATTCCAAGAATCAGCTCGTCATGCAGGTTGTGGCCGCAGCCATCTATCTCGACGGCAAACAGACAAGGCACTTGAGCGATAAAAAGCCGTTTGTTTTTGTTGCAGACAAGAAGTAAGTCCTAAAGATCCTTTCCTTGTTAAACTTTCTTTCTGGGCCATTGATTATCAGAAACTTATTCTTATCTTTGTGCCCATGAGAAAGTTATTTTCCTTGTTTCTTTTCGTGTGGATGCTCGCCACGGCGAGTGTCTCTGCACAGACCAAAGGCGATATCCAGGCCAAGCGTAACGTCATCGACGGCGGCTACAATTTCTGGCTCTACACGCCCGAGGAATACGAGGAAGGCGGCCATCCGCTGCCCGTCGTCATCTTCCTGCACGGGGCCAGCCTTTGCGGCAACAACCTCGAACGGGTGCGCCGCTATGGTACACTTGATGCACTGGAGAAAGGGAAGATTATCCCGGCCTACGTGGTGGCACCGCAGAATCCCGGCGGAGCATGGAACCCACGTAAATTGAACGACCTGCTGGAATGGATGAAGGCACACTATCCCGTGGACACGACACGCGTCTATGTGCTCGGTATGAGTCTCGGCGGCTACGGCACACTCGATTTCGTCGGCACCTATCCCCAAAAAGTGGCTGCGGCAATGGCTCTCTGCGGGGGAACAAGTCTCAAGGATGTGCAGCCGTTGGGCAGTGTACCGCTCTGGATTATGCATGGTATGGCCGACCGCGCTGTGAACATCAACGAGTCAAAGAAGGTGGTAAAAGGGTTGCAAGACTCCCACAACGACCGCCTGCTGCGCTTCGACTGGATTTCGGGAGGCTCCCATGCCCTGCTGGCCCGTCTTTTCTATCTGCAAAAGACCTACGACTGGCTCTTCGCCCACTCGCTGCACGACCATCCGCGCACGCTCGACACCACATTTGAAATCGACAAGACCGACATCGCTTCCACCTACAACGAATTGCGCGTGCTGCCCGAGGAATATGAGAAAGATTAGGAATCAAAGACTTTGCAACACGGAAAAGCAGTGGTGGAGGATACCCATAAACGACAATCCCATGACCATCGGGCGATGATCATGGGATTTTTCGTTAGAAAAAAAGTTCTGATATTATAGATAATGTTCTTGTGTTGGGTTATTCGGGTTTCTTACTGAGGAAGGCTGCCAGCATCCAAACAGTCTTCTCCTGAGACTTCAGATAGTCGTCCATGAGGGCTGTAGTCACTTCGTCGTTGGCTTCGCCGGCAAGTTCCACCAGTTTGCGTTCCTGGCCGATGAGCAGTGCAAGCGTGTCGAGCACCTTCATCATGCCTTCGCGTCCGCATTCAGGGTCGTTGCCTTCTTCCTTCACACGAGCCACTTTCAGGTACTCACTGTAACGGCTTTCGGGTGTTCCGCCCAACTGCAAGATGCGCTCTGCCACTTCGTCTACTTTGCCGGCGACATCGTTGTAAAGTTCCTCATATTTGGCGTGGAGAGTGAAGAAGCCCTTGCCTTTCACGTTCCAGTGGAAACCACGGAGATTGGAATAGAATACCTGCAGGTCGGCCAGCAACTGACTCAAACCGTTTACGACGTTGGCTACTTTCTTTTCATCCAAACCCAGATAATTTAATGTGTTCATAACTTGTTCCTTTCTATTTTTTATTGTTACACGTTTTGTTTCTTTTTCTGATGCAAAGATACTGCGAATCCGTATTTCCCACAACAGAAAAATACTATAACAGGATAGAGGAAAACTATAATCCGGGCCCCATCCCCTTTATACAAAGGGATTGGGCAATGTTTGCCATGCGTCAGATCACGCCCCTGACACGGTCGTCGAAGGCCGAGAGGGCGGCTTTGGCTCCCTCACCCATGGCGATGATGATTTGCTTGAAAGGCACGTTGGTGACATCACCGGCCGCATAGACACCGGGAACAGAAGTGCGGCAGAAGGCATCCACCTCTATCTCCTTGCGGGCGTTGAGCGGCAAGTGGTCGCGGAACGGATCGCTGTTGGCAGCCAAACCTATCTGTACGAACACGCCGTCGACGGCTATTTCGCGCTCTTGGTCGGTGTTGCGGTCTTTCACGCGCAAGGCCGTCACGTTCTCGCCGTTGCCCAGCACGCCCGTTGTCTGCGACATGGTGAATACCTCCACGTTGGGCAGCGAGCCTATCTTTTCTTGCAACACGGTGTCGGCACGAAGAGCTTCGCCAAACTCCAGAAGCGTCACCTTGGAACAGATGCCGGCCAAGTCGATGGCCGCCTCCACGCCGGAGTTGCCTCCTCCCACCACGGCCACATGCCTGCCTTTATAGAAAGGCCCGTCGCAATGGGGACAGAAATGCACGCCGTGGCCGATGTACTTGGCTTCGTCGTTGACATTGAGCTTGCGCCAGTTGGCTCCCGTGGCTATGATGACGGCCGGAGAGAGAAACACCTCGCCCCCCTTCACGTGTATGCGCTTCTGCTTGCCGGCAAGTTCCACGGTGTCGATCTTGCGATTGTCGAACACTTCCACGGGGTAATTGTAGAGATGCTTGCGCAAATCGTCGGCCAACTGTGCCCCGGTAGTCTTGGGAACGGAGATGAGATTTTCGATGCCTACGGTGTCTTTCACCTGTCCGCCGATGCGGCCGGCGACGAGTGCCACCTTCAGTCCCTTGCGTGCCGAGTAGATGGCGGCTGACGTACCGGCAGGGCCACCGCCGAGAACGACCACATCGTATTCGCGCTCCACGGTCTCTTGACTGTCGCTCAGCTCGCTTCCGAACCGGTCTTCCAACTTCTGCAAGAGCACGCCCAAGTCGCCCCGGCCGATGTGCAGCTGCTCACCGTTGGCATAGACCGACGGCACGGCCTGAATGTTGAGGCTGCTCACCTCCTCCTCGAAGAGTGCCCCGTCGACCATCTCGCTACTCAACCTCGGATTGATGAGGGCCATGAGGTTGAGGGCCTGCACCACATCGGGGCAGTTGGTACACGTGAGCGACACGTAGGTCTGCACCCGGATGTCGCCCTTGAGTGAGCGTATGCGCCGGCAGATGGCCTCGTCGGGCAGATTCTTGCCCTTGCCATCGGCGTTGACAACGGCCATGATGAGCGAAGTAAACTCATGCCCGTTGGGGATGCCCCGGAACTTCACACCCGTTTCCTCCCCATTTTTGAGCAGCTCAAACTCCAGTTTGCCCGTCCGGCTTTCGGCGAAAGAGGCCGACAGTTGTCCGGATGCCGAACAGAAATCTTCGACAAAAGCTTTCATTTCCGCTGCATGTTCGTTAGCCTCATCGGCCACCACACGCAACTCGAAGTGGTTTTCGAGAGCACCGAAAATGCCCCTCAACTGTTCTATAATGTTTGAATCTAACACGCTGGTTCTCCTTTCTTCTCCTCTTGTCGGAGAGTGTTTATATTGTCGTTTTTGTGTCGGTAGGCAACTTTCAAGGGCCGTTGCCTGTGGCCTTTTTCCCTCGCGTCTCCACAATGGAGACAAAGACAGTCCTCCTCTGCGATAGGGGAGGACTGTCGAGGAAATTATCCTCCCCCGCTTGGGGAGGCAAACCGAAAAACCGGCCTTAGATTTTTCCTACAAGATCGATGCTCGGCTTCAGTGTCTCTGCGCCTTTCTTCCACTTGGCGGGGCACACCTCGCCGTCGTGGGTAGCTACAAACTGGGCAGCCTCTACCTTGCGAACGAGCTCGTCGGCATTGCGGCCTATGCTGTTGTCCTGAATCTCTGCTATCTTGATTTTGCCTTCCGGGTCAACGAGGAAGGTGCCGCGATAGGCCAGACCTTCGTCTTCCTTGAATACACCGAAGCCTTTGGCGAGCACTGCGAGAGGGTCGGCAAGCATGGTGTACTTGATTTTCTTGATGCTGTCGGAAGCGTCGTGCCAAGCCTTGTGCACAAAGTGGGTGTCGCAGCTCACCGAGAACACCTCCACTCCGTCGGCCTTCAGCTGGTCGTACTTCTCTGCGAGGTCTACCAATTCCGTGGGACACACGAATGTGAAGTCGGCAGGATAGAAGAAGAACAAGGCCCACTTGCCTTTGATGTCTTCGTTGGAAACGGTCTTGAACTCTCCGTTCTGGAAAGCGTTTACTTTAAACTCGGGTACTTGTGCGTTGATGATTGATTCCATAATTCTTGAGAATTAAAGCCTCCCTCCGTTCTCCTCCGACAAGGAAGAGATGCCTTTCAGCTGTAGGGAAAGCATGGTTGTTATTTTTGTTTTGATGATTATCTGAAAAACGCTCTCCTTTCCTGACAGGGCGAGAGCGTCTCCCTCATGCTGGATTCAAGTGACTGTCGTTTTATCTTTAATATTCTCTCTCGATACACGTCTTGGGCTTTCTCCGGCATGGCAGGTCCTCTGCGCCTTGCAGGGCAGAGGGCGAAAGGTCTTTACTTCAGTCTGCCCTCAACCACTTCCCAGTTGATGATTTCCCACACGGCGGAAATGTGGTCGGCCCGGCGGTTCTGGTAGTCTAGATAGTAGGCATGTTCCCACACGTCGATACCCATGAGCGGATTGAGTCCGCTGCGCAGCGGGTTACCTCCGTTGGCCTCCTTGGTGATGACGAGTTTGCCGTCTTTGTCCTGCGACAGCCATGCCCATCCCGAACCGAAGAGCGATGTGGCAGCCTGTCCAAACTGTTTCTTAAACTCCTCAAACGACCCGAAGGCGGCATTGATGGCGTCGGCTATCTTGCCTTTGGGGGCGTTGTCTTTCACCGGAGTCATGAACTGCAAGAAATAGAGCGTGTGGTTGAGGCTCTGTCCGGCGTTGTTGTACATCGGTCCTTCGGGCACAGTCTTCACCAGTTCCTCAAGATTCTTGCCTTCAAATTCGGTGCCCTCAACAAGGCCGTTGATGGTGTTCACGTAGTTTTGCAGATGCTTTCCGTAGTGGAAATTGATGGTCTGCTCACTGATAACGGGCTCCAAAGCATTGGCTGCGTATGGGAGTACGGGCATTTGTATTTTCATTTTCTTATTGTTTTTATTGTTAATAACCTGATTTCTTTCGCTTTTCACCAACCTGAAACTCACTTCCGGTTCGAGAGCCTGTTCCACGTATGGCATCGGGGGCATTTCCATT
>ENA-OZSA01000120-OZSA01000120.1-human-gut-metagenome-genome-assembly--contig:-NODE-120-length-14803-cov-7.151885_pt1 | contig 14803 bp, 10 predicted proteins | sample MGYA00244123_ERZ653968 | MGnify/ENA primary metagenome ERZ653968 (study PRJEB26926, sample SAMN06164670) | human gut metagenome | biome: ENVO:00009003; feature: ENVO:2100002; material: ENVO:00002003...
ACAGGCTTCGGTTCCACATGGATAGTTTCCGGGAGACGGTTGCACTGTATGTAGGAATAGGTGGGTTGCTCGATGGCCCGCCCCTCCCGCAAGTCGTTGATTTGCCTATGAAGCAGTTTCCAGTCGAAAGCGTCGGGATGGTCGAAATTGATGGCATGACGCTCCTCCTCGGTCATGTGGGTCGTGTCGTTGTAATAGGAGTCGAGTGGCACTACAGCCACAAAGTGCGGCGGGAGGGTCTCCACGATTTTCCTGACCACGGTAGACTTGCCGGAGCCGGTGCCTCCGGCAATGCCTATGATAGTGATTTTATCATCCATATAAGTTGGGTTTAAGAGTTGTCACAATGCAAATGTCTCCGCATGGCCCACCAGTGGAAAGCCCTTACGGAGACATGATGGCTAAAGTATGTCTTCAAACATGCGATGGTAATATTCCGCCTTTTTCTCCACAGCCATAGGATAGGCACGGCTGCTGCTGGGCAGACGGTAGAGACGCAGTGTGCGCCCTTCGAAGCCGAACTCCACATAGCCGCCCATCTTGAGGCCTTTGGCCTTGATGCCGTAGTGGTCGGTAAACACCTTGGTGGCCAACTGCCCGGCAGCCAATACGGCCCGGCATTGAGGCAAACGGCGCAACATGCCGTCAAGATCGGCCGGCTCCACGATATCGAGGTCTTTGTCGGAGGCGTTGTTTTTAGTGCGCCTAATGCGCAGTGCCGTGTCAAAGATGGCCACTCCCTTCTCTTTCAGAAAGGCCTTGAGTGCCTCCAGCCGATAGGTCTTGTGCGCTTCGTCCACAAAATGGAGCTTGTCGCCGAAGAAGCAGATGCCGAAAATGCGCCACATATCGTTCTGAAAGTTGGGGTAATACCATGGCATACACCAGCGGTGGGGAGCCGGCGGAAACGTGCCCAGCATGAGCAGACGCGCGTTGGCAGGCAACCACGGATCGAAAGGATGCGTCTCTATCTCCATTACTTCTGCTCCTTCAACAGATAGACCACCACGGGCAGATGGTCGCTGTAGCCGTTGAGCCACACACCGCCGGCCGTGGTGCGCTTGGGACTGCCCTTGTAGGGGCCCTCCTGCTGGAGCAGATAGTCACGGCGCACGATTTGGTTTTGCCAGAACTTGAGGGTCGAGAAGTCTTTGCTGCCTTTAGGATTGAGCAGATTGGGAGTCATCACAATCTGGTCGAAAAGGTTCCACGAGCCCCGATAGCTCAAGGTACCTATGCCCTGCTTGGCCAACAGGTTATACCACGGGTTGTACATTTCGCCCTCTCCCACTTCGCTTATCTCGGCCTTGGCTCCCAGGGCCTCGGTCATACTCTTGTTCACAGGGTCGTCATTCATGTCGCCCATGACGAATATCTTGCATTCGCTGTCAAGACGCAGCAGCGAATCTTTCACCACCCGGGTCTGGCGGCCGGCACTCTCCCGATAGAACGGACCGCTGAAACGGCTGGGCCAGTGGCACACGATGAAGGCCACATGTTCATCGGCCATACGCCCGGTCACGGTGAGGAAGCCGCGGGTCTTGTAGGCACTGTCTTTCGCGAGTTCCTGCACGTAGGGCACCAGTTTCACGGTCTCCACGGTGAAAAGGGCAGGATTGTAGAGTAAGGCGCAGTCCACGCCTCGGCGGTCGGGCCCCTCTACGTGTACATATTTATATCCACGCGCGCGTAACTGAGGCTGGGCCACAAGGTCATCAAGCGCACGGCTGTTCTCCACCTCGCTCAGTCCGATAACGGCACATCCCGTGTTGCGCAACGGCTCTTTGTCCGTGCCCATATCGGCAAGCGCCCGGGCCATGTTCTTCAGCTTGTTGGTGTAACGCATGGCATCCCAATGGTAGCTGCCATTAGGCAAAAAATCATAGTCGTTCTTACCGGCATCATGGCATGTGTCAAAAAGATTTTCCTGGTTGTAGAATCCAACGGCATAGCCCGAATACTTCTTTTGGGCTGAAACCGACATGCTTATCAATAGACAAGCAGCAATGAGCAATAAAGGTTTTTTCATATCAAAAATTTATAGTTATCAACTAATTGTTTTCTCGTCCACGCCCCCTGCCATCCAAAAAAGTAGGGAAACATTCTGCAAATATCGCTATTTAATCTGAATAAATCGCAAATTTCACGAAAATTTAATCAAAAAAACTTTCCTTTTCAAAATATATTTCGTTACTTTGCACTGAAAGTGAAAAATTAATTAAACATCGAACTATGCAAAACAAGGTAAAAATTGCAGTGATCGCTCTCTGCTATGCTCCTTTGGCCCTTGCTCAAACCAACAATGTCGAGCAAAAGGTGGCCAAAAACATGGACGAGAATGCCTTCACATTCACTGAAGCACAGTTGGGCGAAGACGACAACATGTCGCAAAACGTCACCATACTGAACTCCAACAGCAATGTGTATGCGTCGGAGGTGGGCTATCTCTTCTCGCCGGTACGGTTCCGCTATCGTGCCTTCAACCAGAAGTATAACGACATCTACATCAATGGAGCCCCGATGAACGATATGGAAACCGGACAGTTCCGCTATTCCGGCATTGGCGGTCTGAACAGATTTACCCGCAACGTAGATTTTGCGCTTCCTTTTGAGAGCAACAATTTTTCAATGCCCGGCATGGCCGGAAGTAACAACTACGATCTGCGTGCAGGAAGCATGGGGGCCGGCCATTACGTCTCGGTAGGTGCTGCCAACCGCAACTATACTCTGCGCGGCATGTACACATACGCCTCGGGCTTCAACAGCAAGGGTTGGGCGGTGGCTGCCGGACTCACCTACCGCTGGGCCAACCACGGATATGTGGAGGGCACTTTCTACAATGCGCTGTCTTACTATTTCGGTGTGCAGAAGAAATGGAACAACGGCCACAGTCTGGCTTTTAGCACATGGGGCAACCCCACGGAGCGTTCCACACAGGGCGCATCGACCGATGAAGCCTATTGGCTGGCCAACGACTATCAGTACAACCCCTACTGGGGCTACCAGAACGGGCACAAGCGCAATTCGCGCGTAGTCAACGACTTCGCTCCGTCGGCCCTGTTCACATGGGACTGGGACATCAACGACGACATGAAGTTGACCACCACGGTCTTCGGAAAATACAGCATGTACAAGAGCACCAGACTCAACTACAGCAATTCCGAAAACCCGCAACCTGACTATTGGAAGTCTATGCCAAGCAGCTTTGTCGACGTGTGGGGAACATCAGCATCGGCATCGGGCATCGCCTTGTGGCAGACGGCCTACAATTACTGGACCGCCAGCAAGGCCAACCGACAAATCAACTGGGACAACCTCTACGAGGCCAACCGGCAGAATGCTATCCTTGGCGGTGACGCACTCTACTATGTGCAGGCCAAGCACAACGACAACTTGATGTTCAACCTTGCATCTACGCTGACCACTCAGCTCACTAAAGATTCAAGGCTCAACGGCGGTCTGGTGCTCGCACAAAACATCGGTCGGCATTACCAGACGATGGAGGACATGCTCGGCGCCAAATCGTTCCATAACATCAACACCTACGCACTGGGGAACTATGCCGCTGACAATCCCTACATACAGTATGACCTCAACACCGCAGGCCCCAACGGCTTGGGCAAACTCGTCTACGAGGGAGACAAGTTCGGCTACGACTATGACCTCCTTGTGCAGAAAGGATTGCTTTGGGCCAACTACGCGGCCAATGTAGGCCGCTGGCAACTGATGATGGCCGGCAAACTGGGAGAGACACAGATGCGTCGCAAGGGCTACATGCGCAATGGTATGTTTGCCGACAACTCCTACGGCAAGAGCGGCAGGGCTCGTTTCGGCGAGGGAGGCGCGAAAGGTAGTGCCACACTCAACGCAGGCCACGGCCATGTGTTTAAGATTGGTGCCGGCTACGAGTGGCGGCCACCTATGGCTTCTACGGCCTTCATCTCCCCGGAAGTGAACAACGACTATGTGCTTAATCTGGGTGATGAGCATGTGTTCAGCAGCGATTTCAGCTATCAGTATCAAACCTCATGGCTCCATGCCAACGTAAGTGCCTACTTCAGCTACCTCGACCACGTGACCGAATGGCAGAACTACTTCTCCGACTACGACAACTCGTTCACCTACGTGAGCATGACGGGCATCAAGAAGAAGTATTATGGTGTGGAAGCCGGACTTGACTTCAAACTGACCTCCTTCCTCAACCTCCAGACCATCGGCACATGGGGCGATGCACGCAACATCAACAACGCTCAGGTCACTTACATGAATTCCACTTCAGCTGTGATGAAGCAGGACATCGTATATAATAAGAACATGCGTGAGGCCAGCACTCCGCTCACAGCAGGAAGCATCGGTCTGGACTTCCACCAGGGTGGTTGGTTTGCCAGCCTCAATGCCAACTACTACGACCGCATCTACCTCTCCTACTCGCCGATCTATCGCTACGGCAAAGTGCTGAGAGCCAACGGCAATGTCGACAACGAAGGCAACTATGTCGTGCCCGGACAGGCTAAGGGCCACGGTGGTTGGATGTTGGACGGCAGCATCGGCAAGAGCGTGCGCCTGAAACACGGACAGCTCAACTTCAACCTCATGGTGACCAACATTCTCAACAACCAGACGATTGTAAATGGTGGCTATGAGCAAAGCCGTCTTGACGCTTCCTTCACCGATGCCGGTGAACGCAACAAGGAGCGCACCTACAAGTTCTCCAAGAATCCTAAGAAGTATTACATATTCGGTACCAACGGTATGTTCCAGGTATCTTACAGATTTTAATTCATTGCACTCATGAAGAAGATTAAATATATCATCATGGCCATGACCGGCGTGCTCTTCGCTTCCTGCATGGGTAGCGACTATGCCGAACCGGCAAGCAAGCAGCCGGAGATCAAGCAAACCAATGTCATCTCCATCGACTCGCTGAAAACAATCAAGGAATATAGCACAGCCATCAATGGTAACAGCTACAAGGAAATCACCGAAGACATACAGATACTCGCCACTGTCACCGGCAACGATGCACAAGGCAATTTCTACAACCAGATATCCTTGCAGGACAAGACAGGCGGTATACTCGTACGCATCGGTAAGGGTGGTCTCTACGGCGATTTGCCCGTAGGTCAGCAGATTCTCCTCAACCTCAAGGGACTCTATATCGGTGGCTACGGCAAGCAGGCACAGCTCGGTACGCTCTTCGAGGGGTCGGTGGGCAAAATAGACCGCTTCACATGGCCTACACTCTACGGAAAAGTCGGCAACATCGACTTGAACTATAAGGAGACGCTCGGAGAAGAGTTTGACGTGACCAAAATGTCGGATGCCGACTATATAGCCAAACATGCCGGCCGGCTGATGACCATCAAGAACGTATCGTTCCAGGATGCCAATGGCAAGAATGTCTATGCCCCCAAAGATGGAAGTGCCACAGTACAGGGCGGCAGTGTCAACCGTGCACTGAATGAATACAACTCCAGAAACATCGTTGTGCGCACAAGTACATTTGCCGACTTTGCCAATGCCAAACTGCCCTCGGGCAAGCAGAACATCACCGGCATCTTCACCCGTTACAACAACACTTGGCAGATCACCCTGCTCTCGGCCGACGATGTGCAGACCGCTAACAAGTATCAAGGTATCGACGGCACAGGTGAAGGCACCATCGAGTCTCCCTACGATATAGCCAGAGCTCTGAGCCTGATAGCCAAAGGGGCCCACAATCCTACAGAGGAAGTCTACATCACAGGTATTATCTCCGAAATCAAGAGCATATACCTTCAATACAAAAATGCCGACTACTACCTGTCAAACGATGGAAAGACAGACAAGCAGCTCAAGGTGTTCCGCGGGAAATATCTCAATGGAGCCGACTTCACGGCAGAAGACCAAATCAAGGTGGGGCAGAAAGTGACCATCGTAGGCAAACTGAAGCTCTATAACACGACACCCCAAGTGGCCCAAGGCAACAAGATTATTTCCATCAAATGATGGTCCGTCAAACAACTAACACATTCAGAAACAAAAATAAAAATCGAAATAAACATGAAAAAGCTTATTTATTCAATGGTGGCACTGGCTATGACAGCCATGACATTCACAAGCTGTGAAGATGTACCCATGCCTTACAACTTGCCGCAGAAAGAAGATGTGAAGCCGTTACCCGAGGCCAAGGGTTCGGGCACAAAGGAAGACCCATACAATGTGGCTGCTGCTTTAGGGAAAATCAAGGCACAGGCTGCCAATGTCAATACAGAGCCGATGTATGTGAAAGGCAAGATTGCATCCATCAGCAGTGTGGAGACAGCAACCTACGGCAATGCTACCTATTACATCTCCGACGACGGCACTGCCACCAACCAACTCTATATCTTCCAAAGCCTCTATTTGGGCAACAAGAAGTTTACTTCACAAGAGCAAATCAAGGTTGGCGACGAGGTAGTCGTTTACGGCCCGTTTGTCAACTACAACGGCAATAAGCCTGAGACAGTCGGCAAGGGTGCCACCTATCTTTACTCGCTCAACGGCAAGACTGAAGAAGGCGGCAACACCGGTGGCGAGACCGGTACGCCGAAGGGCGATGGCACACAGGCCTCTCCGTTCAATGCGGCTGCAGCTGCAAAGGCCGCAAAAGCTCTTGATGAAAGTGGAAAGGTGGAGAATGTGTACATTACAGGCATCGTTTCTTCAGTGAAAGATGTAAATACCCAGTATGGCAATGCCACCTACGCCATTTCAGACGACGGCAAGGAAGCCGGCCAGTTCTCCGTATTCCGCGGTCTGTATCTGGATGGTGCCAAGTTCACCTCTGCCGACCAGATTAAGGTGGGTCAGAAAGTAGTCATCCTCGGTACACTCGTCAACTACAAAGGCAACACTCCCCAAGTGGCCCAAGGTAGCAAGATCATCTCTATCAACGGCGGATCTACAACCCCAGAAACACCGCAAACCGGAGAGAAGACCATTACTATAGATGCAACAGGCATGGGCTTCACCAAAGGCCAACCGCTGACAGTCTTCACCAGCACAGACGGGACGAAACTGGAGTTTGCACAAGGAAGTGGCAAGTCTGCACCGGCTTACTACGATGGCACCTACGCTTCTGTCCGCATGTACGCTCAAAACACACTGACCGTGACAGCCACCAAGGAGATTGCCAAAATAGTCATCATGACATCTGATCCTTATACAAATCCAAAAGATGGTGTTACCACGAAATACAACGGCAACAATGAAGCCTTTGCACAAGTGGGAGCCAATAAGTTTCCCATCACCAAAGATAGCGACACCCAGATCAGCTTCAATGGCTTGAACGGGAAAAATGTGGTCATCAACAACGACTTTACCGAGTCAAAGGGTGGCATCCAGCTCCGTGTAAAGAGCATCATCATCACCTATAAATAAAGGATGATACCAAGAAAATATCCCCAATAATTTGGCAGGGTGCAAAATTCTTTGTAATTTTGCACCCTGTTACGTTGTGACAAGAAGTTAATAACAATAATATTTAGATCAAAATGAAAAAAGGTATTCATCCCGAAAACTATCGTCCCGTCGTATTCAAGGATATGTCCAACGGCGATATGTTCCTCTCAAAGTCTACATGCAAGACCACAGAGACAGTAGAATTTGAAGGCGAAACTTACCCTGTGCTCAAGATAGAAATCTCCAGCACTTCCCACCCGTTCTACACCGGTAAGAGCAAGCTCGTTGATACGGCCGGTCGTGTTGACCGCTTCATGAACCGCTACGGTAAGTTGAAGAAGTAAGCATATATCCTTTTCATCAAGTATATATCCCCATTTTAGAAGTGCGTTCGGGCGTAGTTGCATATACGGTCGGTCGCACTTCTTTGTTTTTATCCATAGCAAAATGAAACAAACCAGACTTTTCTTTATCGCCATCGCAGCGTTGCTCATCAGCATTTATGCCTGCGGAGGAGACGACAACACCGGAAGCGGCGGAGACACTGCCAACAACAATAAAAATATGGTCACAGCTGGTGTTCCGCAAGAAGTGTCACGACTCGAATTTCCCAAAGTGAAAGGCGGAACAAGCGAGGTGATTGTACACTCAACCTCTGCATACGGCATGACCTACGCTCTTGAATGGGATCACACCAAACGCGCACAACGCTGGACTTGCTTCCAAATCTATGCCGGCAACAGGGCCAAGAATTGGGCGCGCAAAAACTGGGGAAGCACTCAGTGGGGAGGAGACCCGTTTCAGCGTGATCCTAAAGTACCGGCTAACGAGCAGCCCTCGGTGCGGGGTGAGTTCAGTGGAAGCCATCATCCGGTCACCAACTCCTATTTTCAACGAGGGCATATCTGCGCATCGGAAGACCGTGTCTATTCAAAAGACGCCAATGAACAGACCTTCTACATGACTAATATGATGCCGCAGGTACCAAACCTTAACGAAGGAGTGTGGCAGAAGTTGGAAGCACGAGTGCGCACGCTGGCTGCCGATAGCAAAACCGACACCCTTTACATTTGCAAGGGGGGCACCATAGACCGGGACGACCAGATATTGACCCGCACCAGAAGCGGCTTTATCGTGCCCCGATACTTCTTCATGGCCTTACTGGCCAAAAACAAACTGGGCTATAAGGCCATAGGTTTTTGGGTGGAGCATCTTGATGAAGACCACAGCCGCGACAATCTGGCCAACTACGTGGTCAATATCGACAAACTGGAGCAGCTCACAGGCCTTGACTTCTTCTGCAATCTGCCCGACGACATAGAGAACAGAGTGGAAGGTCTGGCGACGGAAAATGTGATGAAAGCTTGGGGATTCAACAAATAAAACACGTTATTTGTTTTTCACCATTTTGCCGTCATGCTATCACTATCCCTATAATCATAAGACACTCAACGCTTTACGGCTGACACTAAAGATGATGGCATGACAGCAAACTGATGTCATAACAACAAAAAGCCGCACGCTCTAAAGTTGAGACGTGCGGCTTTGCTTATTGTCACGAGATTTAAAAAGTGTCTTTAGTGTTTCACGAGCTGGTGCTTGATGCCACTGGTGCGAGGCTTCACCACATTCCGGCTTCCGAAGAAACGCTCTTTACCGGTAGTAGCTGTCATTGTAGTGGCTGTAGAGTCACTTGCAACACCTGCCCGGGTAGCCTTGGCACCCGCTGTCACACGGGTGAGGTCGATATACACCATATCTCTGTTGTTGGTACCCATCATATAGCCGCCAAATGTTCCGGATGACTCGTTGAGCCAGAAGCCACGATTGGTAGAACCATAATCCATGACAAATTCGTTCTTACTGTCCGTGTAACGAATATGGATATCACCATTATTGATGTCGATATACCAAGAAAACCTCAATATCTGCGAATTTCCGTTACCATCATAGTCCCTCTCAGTGCCGGTGCCCTTGATAGCCGTCGAATTGTTTTGTACAAAGGTCATGTTGGCATAGAACTGCGAAACCTCTCCCGTAATGCCATTGGTATAGTCCACCTTGCCATCCCATTCGCCCGCAAGCACTTGTGCTTCATCAAGTGTGGTAAGACCGTTGTTCTCATAGCCACCGCCATTATAGTAGCCGCCGTTATTGTAGTAATCATTATTCCAACTGTACCCTCCACCGTAGTAGCTATACCACCAAGGATCTCCATCATACCAATCGGCATCATCGCACGAGGCGAAAGCCAGTGGCACAATCGCTATCGCGAGCAGAACCACATATTTTTTCATCTTGTTCATGATTCCCTCCTAATTCTATTTGACAAATAAACGTACCGGTATTTCCTGGGTAGACGAAGCTCTCGTCCCGTCAAAGTAGGTCTGCTGCTTGCTCCAATACTCCCAACCATACCTGTAGTCGCTCCAGTTCGGTGAACTGATGTGGGTAAGATGGAAGTTGGCATAGTCACCGTCTCTAACCTCCAGACGACCGGAAAAATCGTATGTGCCCAGACTGTAGTTGGAGATAATGGCATCGATATTCTCCTCCACAAAGTGGATATAGATATTCCCGTCTCTTACCGCCCACCTGATGTGGTTGGCCACGTAGTCGTAAGGAGCACCACTGTAATAGTCCACCCAAACGCCCGTACCGGAATTGTAACCACTATAAAACTCTATCTCCGAATAAGTGGCAGTGTATGTCCGTCCGCCATAGGCTGTCTTCACATACATATTTCCCCTCCACGCTCCGTCGAGATGATAGGCCACCTCTGCATCCTCGTCACAGCTCACAAACAAGAGCGACATCGGCAACATGAGTGCCATTGCGAAAATCGCGGTCAACTTTTTCATAATCGTATGCGTTTTAAATTGTTATTTACTGTATTCATTATCTCTTTCCGATGCTGCAAATGTAGTATAAATAATCTGCATGAAAAAGGTAATTTGTCTAAAACGGATAGGGAAATTCCTATTTCTCGATAGGTTTTCGCCCATTACAGTTGTCATTTTAATGGAAAATGAGTAACTTTGTGACTCTCAAATGCCAAATTCTCATCATGCTGCAGCATCGGATTACAACCTCCATTATACTATCACTCGGTATTCTCCTGTCATGGGCACAGCCTTACTGTGACGTGCGCAAATTCTCCATTCTCGACGGCCTTGCCGCCAACACCATTTCCGATCTCAAGCAGGCCCCTGACAGACTGATGTGGTTTGGCACATGGAACGGCCTCTCCTACTACGACGGCTATACATTCACCACCTTCCGCGATGCCCCCAACAGTCGCGATCTGCTGTCTACCAATCGTATAAGCTTCATCCGTCCCAACATTCTCTGCGACGTGTGGGTCGTTACCATAGACCACAAGCCCTATATTTTCGATACCCACCTATGCGAATTTGTGGATATCGGAGAAGTCATCAAAAAGGAATTGGGCATAGACATCCGCGTGAGAGATGTGTTCACCCTCAAGAACGGAAACACTTGGCTCACCTCCATGGACAACCGTTTTGTAGTGCGCATAACAGACCTGCCATCCCCCCAATCCAAATGCCCCAAACTCATTCGTCAAGGCGAGCAGGGACTCATCAGTGCCCGTGTGTCGAATATTGAGACCGACAGTTTGGGCAGAGAGTGGATATTCACCGACCGCAATACGCTTGTCTACGGACATCGCTTCAACAGCAATGTGGCGTGGCGACAGATGTGCCAAAGTGGCAAGAGTGTGTTTCTCTGTTCGGCTGACGGCCGGCTGGCCGAATACGACGAGCACGACCGCCTCCATCCCATCGCCATGCCGGTCGGAGTGAAGACCATCAACGACATCAAGACCGACGGGCACACCCTCTATCTCGCCACCAACAAGGGCCTCGTGGCCTACAATCAGGCAACACGTGCCATGCGCACCCTCTCCATACAACATCCCAACCAGCCTTCGCCTGAGGCCACAAAGATATACATAGACCGCCGGAAACGCATCTGGGTGTTTGCAGATGGCCGAGGCATCACCCTCGTCAATCCGACCGACTTCTCCACCCGTTGGCTCATGGCCGACATCAAAGATCCCATGCTGCGCACCACCTGCACACAGCACTTCATCATGGAAGATGACCATAACACGGTGTGGATGATTCCGTCGGGCGGCACTTTCAGCTATTACGACGAGACGGAGCGGAAACTCGTGCCCTACCCCTTGGTGTCATACGGTGCAGGCAACGTGTCACACGTGCCGCTCATCGACAAATACGCCATCAGCGACCAGTGCATCCTATGGGTCACAGGACTGCATGAGCTCACACAGGTGAATTTCAAATATCACAACTTCCGCTACACCCGGCTTCCCGAGAGCGAATCAGAAAACCGGTCACTTGCCCTCGATCACAAGAGACGCTGTTGGAGCGGTTTCGGCAACGGCGTGATACTCATCAGCGACCGGGATGGACGGCAGATGGGATTCCTCGACCGCAATGGGCGCATCACCTCCCGCCAACAGCCTTTTTCCGACAAGGCCATCTACGACATCTTCGAAGATGCCCGCCACCGCCTATGGATAGCCACCAATGGCGACGGACTCTACGTACTTGAAAAAGAGGGGAAAAGGCCCCTGCACTTGCGTTATGATGCCGCCGACAGCCATTCGCTGCCCTCCGACGACGTGCGCGACATCCAGACCGACCGGCACGGGCGCATCTGGGTGTGTACCTTCGGGGGTGGGGCCTGCTATGCGCAGGAAGGGGCCAATGGCAGCATCCGGTTTGTCAGCATCCGCAACGGACTCAATCTGCCCCGTGGCGAAGCCTTTCTCCGCACCCGCCTGATCACCGCCACCCGCAACGGTGAGATTCTGCTTGGCACCACGGGAGGTCTGGTCACCTTCTCCGACAATATCGCCAGTCCCCGCCGGCTCAAATATTTCACCAGCCACCACATTGACAAAGACTCCACTTCAATGCTGGCCAACGATGTGATAGCCGTCAGCGTGCGCCCCGATGGCGACACCTACGTAGCCAGTCTCGGTGGAGGTATCGAACGTGTGGAAGGCAAACAGCTGCTGCGCAACAACCTCAAACTGCTCTATCAGAAGATTTTCGACCCGGAAGAGGGCATCGTGCAGGCCGTCACCGAAGACAATGCAGGCAATCTGTGGGTGGTGCGTGAAGCCAGCATAGACAAATACAATCCCACAACAGGACTCATGGAGGTGTTCGGCCCCAACGACTTCGATGGCAACACCACTTTCACCGAAGCACGCCCCCTACACGATCCCGAGACCGACCACGTCACCATAGGCACCTCCAAGGGTTTTATCACCTTCCTTCCCCGCGAGCTCACCAAGACCCAATACCAGCCACGCATCGTCTTCACCGCCATGCAGTATGCGGGGGAAAACCGCAAGCGCCCCATCCTCAACAACACCTCCAGAATAGAAATACCCAGTGACAAACGCCATGTAGCCATCTATTTTGCCGCCCTCGACTACTCGCGCGACTATCAAAAGAAATATGCCTACAAAATCAAGGGAAGAGAGGACGAGTGGATTGTCATCGGAAGCCGCAACAACATCGACTTCAACCGCATACCCGCCGGCACCACCACCATCTTGCTCAAGGGCACCAACACCCACGGCGTATGGGCCGACAACGAAGCCACACTCACCCTCTACGCCCGCCCCACTTTCTGGGAAAGCATCTGGGGATATCTGTTCCTGTTCATGCTGGCGGGCGGCCTCATCTTGCTGGGATTGAAAATATACAACGACCGACAGGCAGCCCGCATGGAACACAACCTGGGCGAAATGAAGTCGAGATTTTTCAACGACGCTTCCCACCGTTTGCGCACACCACTCACGCTCATCGGCGGACCGGTGGCCGAAGTGCTACGTGAAGAACAACTGAGCGACAAGGGCACCATGCTGCTCGAAATGGTAGTACGCAACGTACAGAACATGCTCGCCCTTGTCAACCGCATGTCACGCTACGACAACCGCCACTTCTCCGTCGGTGAAGGGGCCACGGACCCTGCTGTAGCCGAAGGCATCGACGATGCCAATGCGGCAGAATACATCAAAGAGGGCTTCGACCTTGGCAGCCGGCCCGAATACGATTCCGACAAGGAGGTGACCATCCTCGTGGTGGAGGACAACAGCGACCTGCGCACGTTCCTTTACAGCATTCTGGGCCGTGACTACAATGTCATCATGGCCGAGAACGGAAAGGAAGGACTCGAAATGGCTATTAGGGAGATGCCCGACTTCATCCTCACCGATGTCTCCATGCCTGTGATGGACGGCCTCACGATGGTGCATCACATTAAGCAGAACAAAGACATCTCCCACCTGCCCATTATCATCCTCTCGGCCCGTGCCTCTATGAAAGACCAGGAACAGGGCCTCCGCGAGGGGGTGCATGGCTACATCACCAAACCTTTCTCGGCAGCCTACCTCAAGGGGCGCATCGAGAACATTCTGGCCCACCAGAAGATGTACCAGCAGAAAGCACTCGAACAGATACTCCACCAAAAGACTCTGACTGTAACTGCCGAAAACACTACAAGTGGCACCAAACCGACAGCCGGAACCGACACGCCCTCTGCTGTCTCCTCTATCGGAGACAGCTACGTTGAAACAGTAGACGGTGACGAACATGAGCGTGAAGACATAGACCCGACCATCGAACAGATTGTCAATTTTATCGACGACCATATCGCAGAACAAAATCTCAAGATAGACGACATAGCCGTCAACGTGGGCATGAGTCGCAGTGTGCTTTACTCCAAAATCAAGACGGCTGTGGGCATGACACCGGTCGACTTTGTGCGGCACATCCGGCTGCTACGGGCACAAAAACTCATCAACGACACCGACCAGTCACTGACTCAGATAGCCTACAGTGTGGGATTCAGCGATCCGAAATACTTCTCAAAAGTGTTCAAAAGGGAAATGGGTGTAACGCCTTCGGAGTATCGGGAAAAGAAAGATTAGACCTGTTAATATTTACTCATAATAGTGTAAAATCGTGTATATACGGAGATTTCCACAAAATTTCCACCCGAAAAAAGAGAATTTACCCCATCCAAAGAAGAAAAATCCTCTACCTTTGTGGCAGTTCTTAGAAAAGTAAAATGATAGATTAATCGTACACTTCCCCCACAAGTTTTTTCTTGGGAAGTGGAAGGAAATTTCCGACCGTTGTGAAACGTTCGGATTTTTTATTGTATAGGGTTTATGGGAGTGGAAAAGGATTTCCCTATTGCTATTCTGTTTCGAGCCTTCAATGATCGTCCCCACAAAACATAGGGGAATACACTCCGACTATATAAGTAAAGAAGAAAAAAGGTTGCCAGAGTTTCAAGCTCTTGAAACTTTTTA
>ENA-OZSA01000128-OZSA01000128.1-human-gut-metagenome-genome-assembly--contig:-NODE-128-length-14663-cov-6.090909_pt1 | contig 14663 bp, 9 predicted proteins | sample MGYA00244123_ERZ653968 | MGnify/ENA primary metagenome ERZ653968 (study PRJEB26926, sample SAMN06164670) | human gut metagenome | biome: ENVO:00009003; feature: ENVO:2100002; material: ENVO:00002003...
ATATAACATAATGATTTGATGAAAATCTTCTGTTTATTAATTCTAATTAACTTTGAGGGTGGTGCTTTTATGCTTATGGAATGATTATTCTACATAGAGCACCAATCCTTTGAGATATTCCCCTTCCGGGTGATAGATGTTCACCGGATGGTCTGCGGGCTGGGTCAACTGATGTAGTATACGCACACTTCTGCCCGACATGGCGGCAGCAGTAAATACAGCAGTACGGAAATTATCTTTGGTCACTACTTGCGAACATGAGAAGGTGAATAAGATACCACCCGGTTTGATTTTCTCAAATGCTTTGGCATTGAGCTTGCGGTAGCCCTGAAGGGCATTGCGCAGCGCATCCTTATGTTTGGCAAATGCCGGAGGATCAAGAATGATCAAGTCGTACTGGTCACCCATACGGTCGAGATATTTGAAAGCATCTTCAGCAAAGGCTGCATGACGGGTATCTCCCGGGAAGTTTAATTCTACATTTTTATTAGTCAGATCGATGGCTTTTGCAGAACTGTCTACCGAGTGCACCTGTTTGGCACCTCCACGCATGGCGTAAAAGGAAAAGCCTCCGGTATAACAGAACATATTTAATACCGACCGCCCCTTGGCATAACGCTCCAGTAGAGCACGATTCTCACGCTGGTCTACAAAAAATCCTGTTTTTTGTCCCTTCAGCCAGTCTACATGGAATTTCAGCCCATATTCCTGAGCGATGTTGTCGCTGCTTCCTCCTTTAAGGAAACCGTTCTCCGGGAAAAGGTCCGCTTTAAATGGGAGGGTCGTTTCTGATTTATAATAGATATTTTCAATCTGATCACCCATAACTTCGGACAAAGCTTCGGCAATGGCCATACGGTCTACATGCATTCCTGCAGAATGTGCCTGCATCACAGCAGTCCGGGCATAAACATCGATAACGAGTCCGGGCAGATTATCGCCTTCTCCATGTACCAGGCGATAGGTATTGTTAGTCGGATTGGTAGCGATGCCAATACTGCGTCGCATGTCGTAGGCCACTTCCAATTTGTGTTTCCAGAAATCGTGGTTAATCTCTTCTTGTTTGAACGAAAGTACACGTACAGCAATACTTCCGATCTGGAAATGCCCTTTGGCAATAAATTCTTTTTTTGAAGTGTACACTTCCACTACTTCACCTTCCTCGGGTTCGCCGTCGAAGTGGGCGATGGCACCAGAAAAAATCCAGGGGTGGAACCGTTTCAATGAGTCTTCTTTGCCGGGTTTAAGATATACTTTATGCATAAATTTATTATGTTGTTTTTACTTTTATTGTTGATCTGAACCTACTTTTACTTTCTCTGTGGCTTCCTCTTCCGGAGCCAATTCGTAGTTTCCTGTTCGTTTCAGTTCCTCCAATAAGTGATATATGTTGAGGCAGGCCCAAGCATCTGTAGCTGCGTATTGCTTTTGAGCATCCGTCAGTACATCTGCTTCCCAATTAGAAAGACGCTGTGATTTTGAGATTTTCTCACTAAACAAGATACCGTATATCTTTTGCAGGCTCTTATCCTGAATGCCGAAAGGACGGACGTATTCTTGTAACTCAATGCATGCCTGTTGATTGAAAGGGGCCCGTTTGTGTAACATCATGAAGTCGTCTTTTAGTGAAAGGCCCACTTTGATTACTTTCGGATCTTCAAGTAGTTCTATGATAGGTTGGGTTAGGCCGGTCATGTTCAGGCGAAACAGAAAGCAACACTCGTCAGATGAAATCTGAAGTAATGCTACTTTATGAGAATGTCCCTTGGTGAATGAGGGACGTGTCTCGCTGTCGATTCCCAAGATGGCTTGGGATTGCAGATAAGCCACCGCTTTTTGCGCCTCACTTTCAGTCTGTATTACATGAATCCGTCCGGGAAATGCTGCTTTGGGCATCTCCTTCACCTCTTCTTTGCTTATGGTTCTTTTTAAAATCATATTCTTTTATTCATCATCATGGCAATGGCAGCCATGATCGTGACAATGGCAGTCGTCATCTTCACAGTGACAGTCTCCATTGTTTTCGGGTTCGTACTCTTCTTCCTCTTCGTCTTCTCCCCGGGCTTTCGGACTATATTTTACGTCATGCAGGGCACGCATGGTGTTTACCAGTTTTTGTCCCCACAAGAGTCCGAAGTTTTCTTGGCAGATGGCGAGGGAATCGTTCATCGTCTCGTTCAATCCCAGCTGGAATACGAAGATAAAGTCTTTGATATCCTGATAGATATCGGCCAGATCTTCCGAAATATTCTTTTTGATCGGTTCGTCACTGTAAGCCATGTCGGGTAGAAATACTTCCAGATAATCGTCTTTTTCTGCCAATATGGATGCCAGGTTGATGCGCAACACTTCGTAAATTTCTTCCGTTACATACGTTTCAGGTGATTCATCACCTATCATTTCGCATTTCGGAAGCATGGATGCTTTTAGATAAAGCAAAGGAAGTATTTTAAGGGTGGTATCAACAAACGTACTGCGTTTCATACTTTCGGCACGTTCCAAAAAAGCGCAGAACTCGGCGGCTACTGTAACGAATTCTATCACATTCTTATCAAATATTACTTGACTCTCTTTTTTCATATCTGCTTGAATTGAAACGCAAAGGTAAGAAAAAGTTGTGGGTAGTCCAATGAAATTCTTTTTTTTACTACTTTTGCATCATTAATCATATAGCTTAAGATTCATCATCCACATGGCAAAAAAGAAATCAGATAAGGAAGCAGAACAGAAGCCGGCTTCCACAAAAAAATATGTGGCTTTCTTCAGGAACGAAACAATTCACTTTGTAATCGGGTTGGTACTGGTCATTTTCTCAGTCTATTTGTTACTGGCCTTTACCTCTTTCTTTTTCACTGGAGCAGCTGACCAAAGTATTATTGATAGCGGAAATGCCCAGGACCTTGCTGCTGTGAACAATCACGTAAAGAACTATGCAGGTTCCCGGGGAGCTCAGTTGGCAAGCTACCTGATCAATGATTGTTTTGGTATTTCCTCTTTCTTTATTTTAATCTATCTGGCTGTTGCCGGACTCAAATTAATGCGTGTGCGTGTGGTACGCCTTTGGAAATGGTTTATCGGATGTTCATTGCTGCTCATTTGGTTTTCTGTTTTCCTTGGTTTCGTTTTTATGGACCATTATCAGGACTCCTTCATCTATCTGGGTGGATTGCATGGTTATAACATCAGTAACTGGCTGATTTCTCAAGTTGGCATTCCGGGTGTATGGCTGATTCTTCTGGCAACAGGTATTTGTTTCCTTATATATATGAGTGCCCGCACCATCATTTGGCTGCGTAAGCTTTTTAGTCTTAGTTTCTTGAAGCGTAAACAAAAAGAAGAACTTGCTGAAGTTACTCAGGCCCCTCAACCACATGAATATGATAACCCGAAACCTCAGGAAGTAGAATTTGATGTAAATCGTACTTTCCGGCAGGAAGTACCGGTGAAAAAGGTGGAAACTACTGTTGTGCCTGAAACACCTGTCGAATCTTCAACCGAAATGCCTGTGACTCCGGAAGACAGGGATGTGACATCCGATGGTGATGTGACTATGACTTTTGAACAGACAGCTCCTGATCCCGTACCTCCTTTTCGGGCAGCGTCGGCAGATAAAGAGCCTGAGTTCGAGATAGAGCCTGCTGCCGATGATGAAAATTATCAGGGTGCGGAGACCGAACCTTACAACCCTAAATTGGATTTAGAGAACTATCATTTTCCTACTATCGATTTGATGAAACACTATGAAAATAGTGAGCCTACCATCAATATGGAGGAACAGAATGCGAATAAAGACCGTATTATCAATACATTGCGTAGTTTTGGCATTGAAATAAGTACGATTAAAGCTACGGTAGGACCTACGGTAACTCTTTATGAGATCACTCCGGAACAAGGAGTACGTATTTCAAAGATTCGTGGCTTGGAAGACGATATCGCTTTGAGCCTTTCTGCGTTGGGCATTCGTATCATTGCTCCCATACCTGGAAAAGGTACGATCGGTATCGAGGTGCCTAACTCAAATCCGAAGATCGTTTCAGGACAGTCTATTATAGGTAGTAAGAAGTTTCAGGAGTCAACCTATGATTTGCCTATTGCACTTGGTAAAACCATTACGAATGAGGTATTCATGGTTGATCTTTGCAAAATGCCGCACGTATTGGTGGCAGGTGCTACCGGACAAGGTAAATCTGTCGGCTTGAACGCTATCATCACTTCACTGCTTTATAAGAAGCATCCTGCCGAATTGAAGTTTGTTCTGGTGGATCCTAAGAAAGTGGAATTCAGCATTTATTCTGTCATTGAGCATCATTTTCTTGCAAAACTTCCCGATGGTGAAGATGCTATCATCACTGACGTAACTAAAGTGGTGCAGACCCTCAATTCTGTTTGTGTAGAGATGGACAGCCGCTATGATCTGCTGAAAATGGCTCATGTGCGCAATATCAAAGAGTACAATGAGAAGTTTATCAATCGCCGCCTGAATCCGGAAAAGGGGCATAAATTTATGCCTTATATCGTAGTGGTTATTGATGAGTTTGGTGATTTGATTATGACAGCCGGTAAGGAGATAGAACTACCGATCGCCCGTATTGCGCAGTTGGCACGTGCCGTAGGTATTCATATGATTATCGCAACCCAGCGTCCGACTACCAATATCATTACAGGTACTATTAAGGCCAACTTCCCGGCACGTATCGCATTTCGTGTGTCAGCGATGATGGACTCACGTACCATCCTCGACCGCCCGGGAGCCAATCAGTTGATCGGTCGCGGTGATATGCTCTTCCTTCAGGGAGCCGATCCGGTACGTGTACAGTGTGCATTTATCGATACGCCCGAAGTGGAAGAAATCACCAAGTATATTTCACGTCAGCAGGGATATCCTACCGCCTTCTTCCTGCCCGAATATGTGAGTGAAGATAGCGGTAGTGATTTGGGTGAAGTCGATATGGGACGGCTCGATCCGTTGTTTGAGGAAGCTGCCCGGTTGATTGTGATTCACCAGCAGGGATCTACTTCGCTGATACAGCGCAAATTCTCCATCGGCTACAATCGTGCCGGGCGTTTGATGGATCAGCTGGAAAAGGCCGGTATTGTAGGTCCCTCACAGGGAAGCAAGGCACGCGATGTGCTGTGTGTGGACGAAAATGACCTTGAAATGCGTTTGAACAATATTCAATAATCAAACGTTAAATGAGTGTATACAATGAAGCAGATTATAATTAGCATTTGGATAGCTTTACTGACTTTGCCTGTGTTTGCTCAACAACAAATGCAGGCAAAAGTTGTGCTTGATAAGACGGCGGCCACATTTGAAAAGGCAGGCGGTATCTGTGCGGAATTCAACGTGACAGTGTTTAACAAAAGCAGGATGGCCGGACAGTCTGCCGGAGTCATCGAACTCAAAGGGGAAAAGTTTGTACTGAAAACAGACGATGGTATTACTTGGTTTGATGGTAAGACCCAGTGGAGCTATCTGAGAAGCAGTGATGAAGTTAATATCAGTAACCCTACCGGGACCGAATTGCAGGGCCTTAATCCGTATGCGCTTTTACAGATATACCGTCATGGCTTCGACTATAAGATCGGATCATTGAAGAACTTTGGTGGCAAACCGGTCTATGAGGTAGTATTGACTGCTACTGATAAGAAGAGAGATTTATCGCGAATTGTGCTTTATGTGAGTAAAGACACTTATCAACCCTTGTTCATTATGATGGAACAACGTGATAAGAGTCGTAGCGAGATCACTGTGACCGGTTATCAGACAGGTTTGAAATATGCCGATGGTATGTTTGTGTTTGATAAGAAACAATATCCTCATGCCGAAGTGATTGATCTTCGGTAGGAGAGGGAAATGATTTCAAGCGTTAAATAGTAAATCGTAAAATATAAATAGGAGTATGGAAACAGAAAGAATTAAATGCCTTATTATAGGTTCAGGACCAGCCGGCTATACAGCCGCTATCTATGCTGGACGTGCAAATTTGTCACCGGTGCTTTACGAAGGAATACAGCCGGGTGGACAGTTGACTACCACTACCGATGTAGAAAACTTCCCGGGCTATCCGCAAGGAATCAGCGGACCACAATTGATGGAAGATCTTCGTACACAGGCCGAACGTTTTGGTGCTGACATCCGCTTTGGGATTGCTACCGCTTCTGATCTTGGTCAGGCTCCTTACAAAATTACAATCGATGGTGAAAAAGTAATCGAAGCCGATTCATTGATTATCGCCACCGGAGCTACAGCCAAATATTTAGGACTGGACGATGAAAAGAAGTATGCCGGTATGGGGGTAAGCGCTTGTGCTACTTGCGACGGTTTTTTCTATCGTAAGAAAGTGGTTGCTGTGGTAGGTGGTGGTGACACTGCTTGTGAAGAAGCGATCTATTTGGCCGGACTCGCTTCCAAGGTTTATCTGGTTGTGCGCAAGCCTTATCTCCGTGCTTCGAAAATTATGCAGGAGCGTGTGAGGAAACATGATAAGATTGAAGTACTTTTTGAGCATAATGTAGTTGGTCTTTTCGGTGAGAACGGTGTAGAAGGTATGAATCTTGTGAAACGTTGGGAGGAGCCCGATGAAGAACGCTATTCATTACCTATCGACGGTTTCTTCCTTGCTATCGGGCATAAACCGAATTCGGACATCTTTAAACCCTATCTGGATACTGATGAAGTGGGATATATTACCACCGACGGTGACAGTCCTCGTACCAAGGTACCCGGAGTATTTGCTGCAGGTGACGTAGCTGATCCGCATTATCGTCAGGCTATTACAGCAGCCGGAAGCGGATGTAAAGCTGCTATTGAAGCTGAACGCTATCTGTCTGAAAAGGGATTGATCTAAGATTTGTAAAAAACTACAAAGATATTCCGGACGCAGTTGTCTCTTTGGACAGTAATTGTGTCCGGAAATAAAGCGGAGGACGCAGAGTTTATATTTTCAGAAATGGAATAATACTCTGTGTCCTCCGCGTTTTTGTGGAGTATGATGTGGTCGTTAATATACTTCTATTTCGTCCAAATAGATGTTAGCCTGAACCACATCTTTTTCATTCGGGTCTTTCACGAAATCAATGCCGTTTCGTAAAGTACCACCATTTTGAAGAGTGATTTTGATATACTTGACTTCTTTGGGGACAAAGCCTAATGTGTCAGTGAATGCCTTTCTGCCTCTTTCAGGATAGTTCCGTTTGAAGGAAGCTTCTGCCATTTTATCATACTTCCGTCCGTCGGAAGAGGTCTCGACAGTAGCTACACTGGGAGGGAGAATGACTGATGCGGGGTTGTATAACGAACCGAAGACCACTTTGCTGACAGTAGTAGGCTGTTCGAATTCAACGATAAATACCAGTTTATTGCAGGCGTCGTTCATCCGGAATCCGCTCCACGGAGTCATCGAAGCGATGTTGCCACGTTTACCGTTGGTCAGTCCGAAAGTGCTTATATCAGTACCGAGAACATCATTTTCACCAAAAATGTCGCCTTTGGCCCCTCCGATGGGCGGAGTCACTGTGAAACTTTTACCACTGATCAGATTGCCATACAACTTCTTTCCACTGACCTTGCCCAACATCTTTCCGTCTTTGAAAGCAGCGGCTTTCACGTCCATCTCGCCGGATAAGGCGAAAGGCTGATTGTAAATGGCAGATTCTACTGTTGGAACGCTTCCATTTGTTGTATAGTGAATTTCGGCATTGGGGTAGAAACTTTCCAGTACTACTTTCAACGTATTAGTTTCGTCTACATGTGTATTGATATTCACATCGAAGAAATTGCGGCAAGCTTTGACATTTTTCACATCCATACGACGGAAGTCTTCTATCATGCGTTGGCAAAAGTTATTCCAGTTTTTGTTTGCATTCAATGTCCAGCCCGTTTCGGCGATGGCTACTGCACGTGGGAAAGCCTGATAGTCGCGGTTGTCATTGCCGGGCATGTATTCCGTCCAGATGTTACCCTGTACACCGATGATATGCTTTTTCACCAGTTCGTTTGCATCGTCCGGTACAGGGTTGTAGCTGTAAGTCTTTTTAAGCGTATTATATCCACCGATGGTGACGGGAGCTATCTCCGGTTCTTCCTGATACTGATCCAGATATGCGTATGGATTTGGTGTCATAATGGCGTTGTGTCCGGCTTTGGCTGCATTTAATCCACCCTCTACTCCTCTCCAGGACATAACGGTGGCATTCGGGGCCAGTCCGCCTTCCAGAATTTCGTCCCATCCGATGATGTTACGCCCTTTACTATTCAAGTATTTCTCCATGCGGGTGATAAAGTAGCTTTGTAACTTCTCTTCTTTGGTATGTTTCTTCCCATCGATAACGTTGGGGGTAATATCGTCTTTCAGTCCCAGTTGTTTGATCAACGACTGGCAGTATTCACTGTTGATCCAGGCTGTTTTCGGGCATTCATCACCACCGATATGGATGTATTTGCTGGGGAAGAGATCCATAACTTCATCCATCACTCCTTCAAGGAATTGGAAAGTGGTGTCTGAAGGGCAGAATACCTGCTCAAATACACCCCAGGTTCCTGTCACATCGCATGTGCTGTCCGGTGTACATGAAAGTTCCGGATAAGAAGCAATGGCTGCTATTGCATGCCCCGGCATCTCGATTTCGGGGATCACCGTGATAAATTTGCTGGCTGCATAGTCTACAATGGCTTTGATCTGCTCCTGTGTATAGTATCCGCCATGCTCTTTGCCGTCAAAGACTTGCGGGTAGTTTACATAGTAATAATCTACTAGTGTCTCTTTACGTTTGGAACCTATCTCAGTCAGTTTAGGATATTTTTTGATTTCGATTCTCCATCCCTGGTCGTCGGTCAGATGCCAGTGGAAAGTGTTCATCTTGTGCATGGCCAGCATATCGATGAATTTATATATATATTCCACCGGGGAGAAGTGGCGACATACGTCCAGCATCAGACCACGGTATGCAAAGCGCGGAGCATCTTCTATTTCGACAGCCGGTACCGACCATTCGGCGTTCTTCACCTTTTGATTACCATATACAACGGGTGGCAATAACTGATAAAGTGTTTGCACTGCATAGAAAAATCCCTTGGGGGTAGAAGCTGTAAGGGTGATATTTTGAGGAGTGACAGAGAGTTTATATCCTTCTTCGGGCATTCCGTCTTGCGGCACGAAACGAATAACAGGCTCGTCCGTTACGTTCTCGAAAGTTTGCTTTATGGTAATTCCTGATGTCAGCTTCAATCGGTTGATGAGGCTGTCGGCAATGATTTGTACGTCCGGTGTACAAGCGGTTGTTATGACTCTTACTTTTTTACTTATTTCGAACCGTCCCTGTTGGGGAATCATTTGGTTTGGCAACGGAACGATATTGTATTCGTTCACGATGGTTTCTTTTGACTGTTTACATCCGGGGGTGATGAAAAGCAGAGACAAAAGAAAAAGAGTAATTCCTTTTTTCATGGTAATAAATGTGTGTTAAGTTATTGAATGGCGACAAAGCGCTTTTATCCTATTTTGCTGATCTTCTTAAGTTTTTCCTCGTCGATGATCTTGATTTTTCGTCCGTCGATGGTGATCAGTCGTTCGGTTGCGAAGTTGGATAATGTACGGATGGCATTAGAAGTAGTCATATTCGATAGGTTAGCCAAATCCTCGCGTGAAAGATAGATACTTAACGTAGAGCCATCTTCTTCCAGTCCATAGCTTTCTTTGAGGAAAAGCAGTGATTCGGCCAAGCGTCCGCGAATGTGTTTTTGGGTCAGATTGACGGTTCTTTCATCGGCAATACCGAGGTCGATAGACAATTGACGAATGAAAAACATACCCAGGTCATTGTTCTGGCTTACCAGTGTCATGATAGCACTCATGGGAATCAGGCAGATGGTTGAAGGTTCGAACGCAGAAGCGGCAGTCACATAGTCTTCTTTGGCAAAGTAAGCTCGGTAACCGAAATATTCTGTAGGCTTTATCATGCGTATAATCTGACTTCTGCCTCCTACACCGTCTTTATAGATTTTTACTTTGCCGCTAAGCAGACACATCAGATAGGTAGGTGATTCACCTTCACAATAAATTGTTTCATTCTTTTTGTAATTTTGAAGGGTGAAATTATTGGCCAGGAACTCCCTTTGCTCTGCGTTTAGAGGAGCCCACATCTCTGCAATACGTTCAGGAACGTTTATTTCTGACAAATTCATCTTTACCATATCTGTTGCAAAACTGTGTTATAAAGCACAAATGTAGAAAGAAAAAATGAAAAACAGAATAGTTTATCGAAAAGTTTGCTATGTATGCTTTACATTTTGGAAGTCGGGCGGGCTATTTAGGAGAGTGAGCATACTCTTTCTGAGAGCAAGAAGCGCAATATGGAACTCCGGTTTATCTATCTTTCAAATTGAACATTGATCTCTTTCAATCTTTTGTTGACAGACGCTGGGATGTTTGCCGGCAGGAAAGTAGGGTTGGGTAGAGGAAACCCGGGAAATGAAAAGCTCCCCATAAGAGATCTTTGAAAAGGACCTTCTTACGGGGAGACATCAAGTATGGCTTACTTCGTGAATAACAGTTCTCTGTATTTGGGCAACGGCCAGATTTCATCGTCAATTTCCATCTCGAGATGGTCTATATGGTCGCGTATGCTTTCCAGGTAAGGACGTACGGTCTCTTCGTAAGCAAATGCTTTTTCTTTGAAGTTCTCTTTGTGATTGGCTACTTTGCGGGCTTCTGTCATGTCGCGTACCAGTACTTTAATAGCAGATACACGGTGAGAGATTTCTTTAATAAGTTCTTTCCGATCGGCACTCATTACTTCGTATTCTTCTTCAGAGAAGATTTCCTTCATTCTGCAAAGGTTTTCCAAAAGACGGTTCTGGTAGCTGACAGCGATAGGGACGATGTGGTTGATGGCCAGATCACCCAATACGCGGCTTTCAATCTGTACCTTCATGGTATATTTTTCCAATTCCACTTCCAGACGGCAGGCGAGTTCGGTTTCGTTGAAGATACGTTCGCCTATCAGTACGGCTCTCGATTGGTTATCCATATAATGCATCAGGGCCTCCGGAACATGGCAGATGTTGGTTAGTCCGCGGCGGGCTGCTTCCTGTTTCCACTCTTCTGAGTAGCCGTCACCCTCAAAACGGATAGGTTCGGAGGCTATGATATTTTCTTTCAGGATGCGGAAGATTGCTTCGTCCTTACCGATACCCTCTTCCATCAGTTTGTCTACCGATGCTTTAAATTCATTCAACTGGTTGGCCATGGCAGCATTTATGGCAATCATGGCAGCAGCACAGTTGGCTGAGGAGCCGGCGGCACGGAACTCAAAACGATTTCCTGTGAATGCAAAAGGAGAAGTGCGATTACGGTCGGTGGTATCGAGCAGGATTTCGGGTATACGCCCGATACCTAATTTCAAAGTTGTCTTCTCCTCCGGAGTCATTTTTGAGTTGGTCACCTGACGGACAATTTCATCGAGTGTAGCTGACAGTTGTGAACCCAGGAAAATGGACAAGATAGCGGGAGGTGCTTCGTTGGCTCCCAAACGGTGACTGTTTCCGGCACTCATAATAGAAGCACGCAACAGATCCTGATTCTTGTGGACCATCATTAATACGTTTACCAGGAAAGTAAGGAATAGCATGTTTCCTTTTGGATTTTTACCCGGTGCAAAGAGGTTGATGCCTGTATCGGTGCAGAGCGACCAGTTGTTATGTTTGCCCGAACCATTAACGCCATTGTAGGGCTTTTCATGGAAAAGAACAGCAAAATGATGTTTGCGTGCGATACGTTTCATCAGGTCCATTACCAGCTGATTGTGGTCATTCGCCAGATTACAGTTTTCAAAAATGGGAGCCAATTCAAACTGGTTGGGAGCGACTTCATTGTGGCGGGTCTTTACCGGTATGCCCAGCTTGTGACACTCTATTTCAAGTTCTTTCATGAAAGCTGTGACGCGTGGTGGAATAGAACCGAAGTAATGATCTTCCAACTGTTGGTCCTTGGCCGAAGAATGTCCCATCAAGGTGCGTCCTGTTAGTCGAAGGTCGGGGCGGGCATTATATAAAGAGGTGTCAACCAAAAAATATTCCTGTTCCCAACCCAAATTGGTGAATACCCGGGTGATATTTTTGTCGAAAAGCTGGCATACTTCGGTAGCAGCTTTGTCAACGGCTGCCAATGCTTTTAATAATGGAGTTTTGTAGTCAAGTGCTTCACCTGTATATGAGATAAAAATCGTCGGGATACAAAGAGTGGTGTCTACTACGAAAGCCGGTGATGAAACGTCCCATGCTGTGTAACCGCGGGCTTCGAATGTATTACGGATTCCACCATTAGGGAAAGAAGAAGCATCCGGTTCCTGCTGGATCAGTAATTTGCCGGAAAAACGTTCGATTACTTCACCGTCTTCACCGAACTCGATAAAGCCGTCATGTTTCTCGGCCGTTCCGTCTGTCAGTGGCTGAAACCAGTGCGTGTAGTGTGTCACATTGAGCGATTTTGCCCAGCTTTTCATGCCGTTGGCTATCAGGTCGGCCATTTCTCGGCTGATAGGGGTGCCTTTTTCGGTAGCGTCTACTACTGCTTTGTATGCTTCTTTGGGAAGGTACTCTTGCATCTTCTTACGATCGAATACATGGCTGGCATAATAATCGGATAGTTTATTAGAGGGAGTAGTAATTTCTAAGGGCTTTCTGTTAGATAGCTCTTGTAGTGCGAAAAATCTCATTTTTGACATGATGGTGTCTCTTTTATTGGTTGTTGGGTGCAAAATTATATGTTTTTTCTAATATACCCCTATTTTTATAGGGGTATTTTGCAAAATAAATATATTTTTTCTTTGTACACCCCTATTTGTTTGTGGGCGAAAGAACTTTTTTGTATACTTTACCTATCCGGAGATTACTATAAAATATGAATTTATTAGTCGCATAATCGGATTTTTTTTATATTTGCCTTCAATAAGGAGATTAGTATTTGAGGTGCAATATATTAATATGGTGTTTTTGGTTATTCTCGCTCTGTTTTGTTCAAAAGGGAGTGGCTAACGTTGTTCTTGATCCTCAGACCAATCGTCCCATCTCTGCCGATTCTATTTTGAATAATGTGATGACTTTCGCTCCTTTTTACGAAAAGTTAGTGACCGACTATCGGGCCGATCTATATATAAAAGGTACGATGGACATCAAACGAAAGAATTTTATTCTCCGGTATGTACCTTCCATGTTCCGTCTTCAAAAAGGTGTACGGCAGTATATGGTGGAGACGTATAGTGATCTGCATTTTACAGCTCCTAATATCTATGACCAGAAGGTGAAAGCTTCTATGGGCACTGTGCATAATAGCCGGGGAGTACCGGGGATGCTCGAGTATTTCAATATCAATCTTTATTCTTCAACGCTGCTTTACGACCGATTGCTTTCGCCTTTGGCCAAAAACGGGCGGAAATATTATAAGTATCTGATCGATTCCATAATGGGTGGGACGGACAACCGACAATATAAGATACGGTTTATCCCCAGAAGTAAGAGTGATCAGTTGGTGGGTGGATATATGATTGTGAGTAGTGACGTGTGGAGTGTCCGCGAAATACGTTTTTCCGGCAGGTCGGAACTGCTATTGTTCAGTTGCCTGATAAAAATGGGTAGTGTAGGAAAGGATGATGAGTTTCTTCCGGTCAGCTATAATGTCGAAGGACAGTTTAATTTTTTGGGTAACCGTATTAATGGAGTTTATGTGGCATCGCTCAACTATCACGATATTGTGCTTGAAGAAAATCAGAATAAATGGAAAGAGAAGGTGAGGGCGAGAATAAAAGGAAAAAGTAAATATGATCTTTCAGACTCTTATAACTTGCAATGCGAGACTACCTCTTTCCATACGGATAGTGCTTATTTTGAGACATTGAGGCCTATTCCTTTATCGGAGGCTGAGCGCAGACTATACAAAGAAGATGCGTTGCGTAAAGATACCATTCAACGCAATATCAAACCAAAGAGTAAGAGTCAGGTGTTTTGGGGACAGGTGGGAGACGTACTGATCAGTGACTATAAATTGAACCTCTCCAATCTGGGAAGCGTGAAGTGCTCACCACTTATCAACCCTTTCTTGTTGAGTTATAGCGGGAGCAATGGGCTTTCCTACAGGCAATCGTTTAAATATAACCGACTTTTTAAGCATGATCGGCTATTGCGTGTGGTACCTAAGTTGGGCTACAACTTTACACGAAAAGAATTCTATTGGTCTGTCAATACCGAATTTAATTACCTGCCCGAGAAGATGGGAGCTGTTCACATTGACTTTGGTAACGGCAACCGGATTTACAGTAGCGATGTGCTTGATGATTTGAAAGCCATACCCGACAGTGTATTTGATTTTAATCAGATTCATTTGGACTACTTTTACGATTTATATTTTAATTTCCGACACAGTATCGAGATTATTAATGGATTAGAGTTAAGTGTAGGCTTATCTACCCATAGGCGAAAGGCGGTAAAGTCCTCTAAGTTGGTTCCACTGACAAAGAGTCGGGAGACACTCAATGAAGATATCCAGAACAAAATCAGGAATACCTATTTGAGTTTTGCCCCTCGGGTTCGGTTGGAGTGGACCCCTTGTTTATACTATTACATGAACGGCTGTCTCTTATACACATCTCCGAGCCCACGAGACCCT
>ENA-OZSA01000136-OZSA01000136.1-human-gut-metagenome-genome-assembly--contig:-NODE-136-length-14319-cov-3.538559_pt1 | contig 14319 bp, 10 predicted proteins | sample MGYA00244123_ERZ653968 | MGnify/ENA primary metagenome ERZ653968 (study PRJEB26926, sample SAMN06164670) | human gut metagenome | biome: ENVO:00009003; feature: ENVO:2100002; material: ENVO:00002003...
ACGAGATGTCTTAGGGTCTCGTGGGCTCGGAGATGTGTATAAGAGACAGGCCGTAGACCGGAGGAACCGATCCGCCTGCCGGAGCCGCCCCCGGATAGGGCGAATTGGGTGCTGCCGGTGCGGGCGCGGGCGCAGCGGCAGGAGTCACTGGTGGCAAAGCCTGCGTAGGCGGTACCGGCTGATTGACCGGCGCAAAAGGCTGGGGGGGCTGCTCGGCAGGTGTAAACGCCTGCGTAGGCTGTTCAACAGGAGTGAACGCTTGAGTGGGCTGCTCGCCCGCTGCGATTGCTTGGGTTGGAGCATTGTTGGCGGCGGTTCCCGTTTCCGCCGTCATCGCATTTAACGGCTCAGTCGGATTGGCGTCAGCTTGCTGCCACGGCACCTGGCCGTTCGGATTGACATTCGGATCAGTCATGACATGCACTCCTTCAACTGCATCGCACCCCACTTGCGAGATGCGCCCCTCGTCTTACGCGCCACATTGTGCGTTACAGACAACTGTACTCCTCGTGGCGAGCCTTAAGCACCCCAGGAAATTTGGCTTCCAAAAAACACAAAAGCCTGAAACCGGCTATTGCCTCAGCAATATTCAGTCGGTTTCAGGCTCAATCGTTAATCCTCTGGCGAAACGACGGTCTACTTCTTCAGCAGCGGTGCGACTTGCTCCTCGTAAGCGGTCAGGGCGGTGTCGATCACGTTGTGCATGTCGTAGTACTTGTACGTGCCCAGGCGACCGCCGAACACGGTGTTCGGCTCGGCCTTGGCCTTGGCCTCGTACTGGGCGTACAGTGCCTTGTCCGCATCCGTGTTGACCGGGTAGTACGGCTCGTCGCCACGCTCGGCGAAACGGCTGTATTCCTCCCACACCACGGTCTTGTTCGGGTTCTGGGCATCGTGGCGCTCCGGGTTGAAGTTCTTGAATTCGATGGCGCGGGTGTAGGGTACGTCCGCGTCGGAGAAGTTCATCACCGGGCAGCCGAAGTGGTCGCCTTCGTCGTAGCGGACCTCCTTGAAGTCGACCGTGCGCCACTTGAGGTCGCCGAGCTCATAGTCGAAGTAACGGTCCACCGGGCCCGTGTACACCACCGGCACGCCCGCGGCCTTGAGCGCGGTCTTGTTGTACGGCTGGGATTCGTCGAAGAAGTCGACGCCGAGCTCCACGGTGATGCGCGGGTCGTCGATCATCTTCTCCATCCACGCGGTGTAGCCGTCGGCGGGCAGGCCCTCCCACGTGTCCTTGAAGTAGCGGTTGTCGTAGTTGAAGCGCACGGGCAGGCGCTTGATGATGGCGGCCGGCAGCTCGGACGGGTCGGTCTGCCACTGCTTGCCGGTGTAGTTCTTGATGAACGCCTCGTACAGCGGGCGGCCGATGAGCTGGATGCCTTTGTCGTTCAGGTTGGCCGGATCGGTGCCGGCCAGCTCGCCCGCCTGCTGTTCAATCAGGGCCTTGGCTTCGGCCGGCGTGTAATGCGCATGGAAGAACTGGTTGATGGTGCCCAGGTTGATGGGCAGCGGGTAGACCTCGCCGTCATGCGTGGCATACACGCGGTGCACGTAGTTCGTGAAGCTCGTGAAGCGGTTCACGTAATCCCAGACGCGCTTGTTGGAGGTGTGGAACAGGTGGGCGCCGTACTTGTGGATCTCCGCGCCGGTCTCCTCGTCCATATACGAGTAGGCGTTGCCGCCGATGTGATCGCGGATATCGATGATGTGCACGCGGGCGCCGGTGTGCTCCACCGCCTGCTGCGCCACCGTCAGGCCAAACAGGCCCGCGCCGACAATTACCAGGTCGGGGTATTCAGTAGAACTCACCATGCGCAATAACCTTTCAGTGTCAATCTATCAGTTATTATGTTCGATTTCCGAGAGATTATCTTACTCACCCAACTGCAAATCGACCAAAGAGCAATGAACGCCTGCACAGCATATCTATATCTGTTTCCTAGGAACATTCGCGGAGCAAAGATCAAGCACGCCCGCGCAAGCGCCAAATTGTGTAGGCGGCGAGGGTGATGCCGTCTGCGATGCTGCCAGCGGCAATCATCTGGTCCATAGTCTGTACGGAGCACCATGTGAGGTGCGACAGTTCCCAGTCACGTCCCGCATCCGGCGTCACTTCGGAAACGTTCAGACCGACCACGGCAATCGAATCTTTCATCACACCCGTGTCCGCATGCATACGTTGCAACACCGCCGCGGAATCGGCATCCGCATGGAGCCCGGTTTCCTCATGGAATTCACGCAACGCGGTTTGCTCGGGTGTCTCTCCCGGCTCTCCCATGCCTCGCGGAAATTCCCATTCCCATGATTCCGTGGAGACCCGCCAGTGGCGAGCCAGCAGCACGCGCCCATCACGCTCCGCGACGCATACTGCCCCAGGACGAGCACCCTTGACCGAAGCATAATGCACGGCGAAATGATTCCCTGTCGCAACGTCTTCCAGTGCCACTTGGGTAACCGCAAAATCGGCACCGCCCTGCTCTTGGTACATGACCTTCTTACCCAGAACCTTTAGCGGCGGCTCGCCGTCATGTACTGCGTCATCGCGAATCACTTCGTCAGCCACCGCGCCATTGGATATAACACCGCTCGATGCCCCGCCATCGCGCCCCACCGGTAACGCATTAACTACCATTTCGGCCACCTACCACTTTCGCCATTGATCATTACTATTATCCCCAAGCGCTGCTACCGCACCCACAACCCGCGCTACTCCAAATACACCACGGTCTTAAAACTCGACCTCACACCCAGCAGCCATTTCGCGATATCGATAAGATTCGGCACAATGCCGATGAACCACGCCACCATCACCACGAGCCATATCGGCGATTTACCGTTGAACCACACGTTGTCCGACAACGCAGAAAGCAATGCCAACACACCCGCCACCAACGCACTCCATAACATATCTATGCCGTCACCCTTCAGGCTCTTCTGCTGGCACGCCTGCTCCACCGCATAGGCCACATTGCGCGTATTAATCTTCTGAATTCGCTTGCTCGTATCGGCATTGCACTTGCGCCATGCCTCAATAACCGGCTGGCTTTGATAGCAGAACGTCGCAAACAGCACGAACGGCATCTTGCCCAACTGCTTGGTAATACTACCGTTAAGTACCAGCGACGACCTGCTCGACCTGTCTCCAGCCAGCCGTGCAAACGAGTTATTCGGCGCGCTCACCGCTACCAAATACGCGCCAAGATGCTGCGCCATGGTTTTCTGGTACACGAATTGATACCAGTCTCGCAACAACTGACGAGACATTTCAGGCTTCTCGACTTTGCCTACTTTGCCGACCGACTTACCGAACCATTTGCCAGTCGACCCATCAACCGACTCATCAACCGTCTCTTCATCCGTCTCGGTTTCTCGCAGCGCTGGCTTGCCTTCCGGCAGTTCAACCGCCCTATCAATGCACATACGCGCATCAGTACGCTTCGGCATCTTCGCAATCGCCTGCAATGTCTGTGCAAACGTCACCGTCGTATCATTGCCGCCGCTCGACCCCGTATTCGCCGCGCCCGCCAAGTCCCGCAAATGGAACTGTTTGCGCAATACCTCCGCACAATCGCGCGCATTGGCTTCAAAATATGGGACGAAACCCTTACTTTTCGTCAGTTCTTTGACCGAAGCATCATTCTGGTTCTCGTAAAGCACCAGACCCTGTTTTTCCGCGTCGATCCATTCCTGCCAACGTTGCCCGAGGAACCGGCACCGATCCTCAATAGCCGCGCCATACCAGTCACTCGCATCACCGTCAGCTTCAGCACCGTACAGCAACTGTGCATACATCTCCGCGATGATGGTTGACTTCAGCTCTCCTGTTTCGTGAGCATGTTTCAGCCGATTGGTGAACTCGGTATAGAACCGACTATTTAGCCCCAGCGCTTGATTCCACGTGACCGTGGTGCCGAACACACAGTATTCCAGCGGCCGAACGGTCAGTTGTTCCTCAGTTCCCGCACACACAAGGTCCTCGGGAAGAATGGTTTCGTTTTCCTGTTCCGCTGCCTTTTGCGCGTCTTCTTTCACGTCTTCGATGCTCTTAGTGGTGAACGCCACCAAGCAGTCCTCCAGAGTCGGATGCCGGCCGGAGACGATGATCGCCGGACCATCCTTATACGACTTTCCCAGCACGCCATTGACCGCCGTGGGGCCGAGAGCCAAGAAGAACAGACCATCCAGCAACTGCGCTTCGGTCAGCATGATTTTGGGGCAATACATATATGCGGTGCGCACAATACCCGCAAAATGCGTTGCGATGTCTGTGTAGTCGTTGAGCAACCGCTCGCAGGGGCGATACGTATCGGTCCTGCACCACAGATTACGAATCGATGGATACGCAGGGTACTGCTTCACAAGGTCATTCCACTCTTGGCTCTGCTCAGTGGAATCGAAGTTCGTGATCATCGTTGCCCGTAGCGATTGCCTCTTGCCCATACGCCTAGTCTAGGCACATCATTGGCGCACAGGCACATTACCATCTCGTGCAGTTGCTAGACGAGCAATTAGACACCGGGGTAAAAATCATCAGATATCGATGCCAATGCATCAATGTCATATTCTCTCATGGTTGATGAATATTCCTCTCCCAGAGGGAATTGCTTCGAAATATCAACAGGGCTTAACCCACTTTTTCGCATCAACGCACGTTTAACCAAATAAGCGAAACGTGGGCATTCTGCACGGGTCAATCGGTCGGCAAAATCGGGAACTCCGTCGGGACATTTTTTAGACCAATACTGCAACTCACAAGTAACAGCTTGGTCCAACAGTACTGCCGACGACTCAGCCAAATCACAGAAAAAATCATCGGCAGTACATACGGAGTAAGGAAGGCCATCTAACTGGCTCTCGTCAAGCGATGCATACAGCTTTCGATCATTCGTCAGCAACACCGAACAATCATTATCTACTGCGGCAGCATGAAGATGCAAGTCGTTTGGATCCGCGCCCATGTAATCAGCTTGTGCCCGCTCACAATCATAGTGATCCACGACATGAACCAGTTCACGTATTTGATTAACGAGACCGTTTACCTCATCGCCGGAACGTTTCGGATTGCTTCGCCGATAGTGATAAACGACTTCAGCGAATACGTCTTCACTGGAGAAGAGATCGAACATCTGAATCTTGCTGGTCGACAGAGCGAAAAGCCAATCTCGAATAGTGCGAGAATACAGAATGTTCGCATCCACAAAAACGCGTTCCATCCCGACATCCCTTCGTTGCTGACTTGTTCAGCCACGAATATACCACTCAGACTTAATCTTCCAACTCGTCCAGAGAACCACGCACGGCAAGGAAATGCTCCCTCTTAATTTCCTGTTGCTTGTCTCTGTATTCAAGAACATCGTTGAGCAGGAAACGATGATGAGCGCCCACCTTATGAGAGGGCAGCTCCCCTTCACGAACCAATTTCAACAAAGTGGGTCGAGAAATTCCAAGCATTTCCGCCGCAGCTGTGGTCCGCAATTCCTTTGGTGTGGTTGAAATGACCACACGAGAGCCCTTGCTCAGACTCTCCAACACGGTCGTCACAATGACAGAAACATCTTTAGGTAAATCTACATTGCGTCCATCAACATTCAACGCGATATTTGCACGGATATCTTTTATATCGTCTACAGTTTGTTCGATATCACGCTGACTCTCGGAGTCCACCAGAATAGTAAGCTCACGATCACGAGACAAAACTTCCATAAGTACACTCCTTTCTCTCTTTGCACTCAATAAGCGTGAAGACAAACCAGTCAGGCTCGGCGCGCTTTACACTTACAACTGAAAGTTACACTTGTAAGTGTAAAGCGCGCCGAGGACATTTGCGCGGTATTTACAGGAATACGCCTACGGCTAAAAGAGGTAAAGAATTACCGTGCAGCCATCAAATACAAATATATTCTGCTACCGCACTCATGCAAGCCTCAGGTTACGATGAGTGGCTATGAGCAATTCCGCACAGGCCTCCGATTCAGCCAACGAAGCAGCCAACAACCCAGCCAACGGACCATCGTTTATGCCGCAGCACATTCTGGTAACCGGTGGCGCAGGATTCATTGGCGCAAACTTCGTGCACTGGGTGGCGCGTAACCATCCGCAGGTCCATATGACTGTTCTGGATGCGCTCACGTATGCCGGCAAGCGCGAGAATCTCGATGGCGTGCCGGCCGCGAACCTGACCTTTGTGCATGGCAATATTTGCGATGCCGAGCTTGTGGAATCCCTGCTTTCCGGGCTGAACCAACGCTCAGCAGCCGCAGTACCCCCGATTGACGCCATTGTGCACTTCGCCGCCGAATCGCATAACGATAATTCGATTCTCGATGCCTCCCCATTCCTCAATACGAACGTGACCGGCACGTACGTGTTGCTCGAGGCCGCCCGCCGCCACGATATTCGATTCCACCACATCAGCACCGACGAAGTGTATGGCGATCTGGCTCTGGACGAACCGCGCAAATTCACCGAGCTCAGCCCTTACAAACCATCCAGCCCGTATTCGGCGTCCAAGGCCGCCAGCGACCACTTGGTGCGCGCCTGGCACCGCACGCACGGACTCAAAACCACCATCAGCAATTGCAGCAATAACTACGGCCCCTACCAGCATGTGGAGAAGTTCATCCCCCGCCAGATCACGAACATTCTTGCCGGCATTCGCCCGAAACTCTACGGGCAAGGTCTGGCTGTGCGCGACTGGATCAGCGTGGAAGATCACTGCAGTGCCATCTGGACGATTCTCACCCAAGGCTGCATCGGGGAAACCTATCTCGTGGGAGCCAATGGCGAATACAACAACATTGATGTGTTGCGCATGATTCTGAAGCTCATGGGTCGTGACGCCAATGACTTCGACCATGTGAACGACCGCCCAGGTGGCGATAAGCGCTATGCCATCGACGCCACCAAACTTCAGACCGAACTCAGTTGGGAACCAAAGTACACCGATTTTGAGGAAGGTCTGGCCGCGACCATCGACTGGTACCGCGCGCACGAAAGCTGGTGGATGCCGGATAAAGCCGGAACCGAGGAGAAGTACCGCAAACAAGGGCACTGATAGGTTGCTCAACGTTTTTTCACAGCAAAGAAAACGAAGCCCTGAGCACGCCGACAATTCCCATGGTGCGCTCAATGGAGCCCCTACCCGGGCTGGGTTGTAGTCTCTCCGATGCACGCCATCTGATACCGGCAGTATGTACGCGGCCGAACGAGACTCCCGCGTACTTACTGCCGGTTTGACGACATAAAACGGCAGTATGTACGCGAAGTGTTCGTTCATACGCGTACTTACTGCCGCCCCCAACCGCGAACGCAATGCGCCACCACCGTCCCGCACACCCCAACCACCCTCCCCGTGAACGCTCAGTGAATTTGTTCTAAATCACTCGTTACAATATGCGGGTACGTTGTTGTAACGAGGGCATAGGTGAATTTCATTGAGCAAACAGCATAAGGTACGTGGCAATCGCGCGAAGACAGGTACCTCCCGCATTAGGGTTTCCGCCTCCTCCAAAGTGGCGCATCATTCCGCATCGTCGTCCAAGCCCCGTTTCGCTCCACGGGCAGGGATACTCACATTCGTTGGCGCTCGGCGTCGCACTCACCAGTCCAAAGTGTCCATGGACGAGACTTCTGCACTCGATACTGAGCTTAACACTGCAACCGACTCTGTAAACGATGAGGCGGCAGCAACAAGCACTAGTATGCTTGATCCCGCAGCAACCGACAACAGCAGCAATGCTGGCGATGCTCAGGCTGCATCAGGGGGCAGCAATGCCGATGACAGCAGTGCCGATGCCCAAGATTCCAATATCAAAGACTCCAGCTCCAAAGCCACCAACAACGTCAACGCAACCACCCAAAGCGACCAACAAGCAGACAGCAAAAAGAAGTACAAGCAACCGCAACAACCAAACCCAATCAAAGCCCAGCTTGCCCGCTTCAGCCAATGCATCAAAGCCAGCGCCGCACCTATTCTGACCTCCAAATTCGCACAACTCCTGATTTCGGCTGCGGTTGCGCTCCACAAGCTATGGAAGAAGCGCCCGAAGTGCCCGTATACGTTGTATGTCGTAGTGATGGCGCTGATTGATGCAGCGGCCGTAACCTTCATTCAATGGGGCATGTACTCCGAACCCCAATATGACGACCCAAACGCCGTGGACAGCACCACCAAGATTCTCAATAGCGTGAACGGCCGGGTCACCAGATTCGTGACGCAAATGTGGCTGGAGGAAGACAAACTCAACTGGCTGCTCAACTTCCTCGCTCTTGGCATGGTCTACTTGGTGCTGGTATTTGTCATTAACCGGTTCTGGGTGGCGACCGCCGTATTCGCCATCACGATGAGCGTGTATGCCGTGGCGAACAGCATCAAGGTGATACTGCGCAACGAGCCGATTCTTCCCTCCGATCTCAGCTTCCTGTCCAGTGGCAACGGCGGCGAGATCACTTCATTCATTCCCAAAAGCAGCCAGGCATTGGTAGACGGCACCATCACCATGCTTATCTGGCTGACGGTTATCTGCCTAATACTGCAATTCGTTGACGGCCGCCGTTGCGTGATTCCATTCCACTGGTGGCGTCCATTCCGTAACGTGAAAACGATTATTGGCAATGTCACTCGTATCATCGCTGCGGCAATGAGCATCACGCTGCTGTGCTCGTTCACATGGACGCTCAGCATTCCTGGCGCATGGGGATATGAGTGGGCGAAGTCTTGGGGTGATTCACCGCAACTCTGGAGTGCCGAAGGTGATGCCACCAACAATGGCCCTGCCATCAATTTCTTGCGCCTTACGCATCCGAAGATTATGGATAAGCCCGAAGGCTACAGCCAGGAAGCCATGGAAGCACTGGCCAAGAAATACAATTCCGCGGCAACAAAGATTAACAGCACTCGAGCCAACAATCTCACGGACAATACGGTTATCACGATTCTCTCGGAGAGCTTCTCCGACCCGACGCGCGTGCCCGGAATTACACTGACCGAAGATCCGATGCCGGATATCCGAGCTCTGAAGCAGACCACCACATCCGGATTGATGCTGTCTCCTGGGTTTGGTGGGGGCACCGCGAATATCGAATATCAAGTACTTACCGGTCTGGATTTGGCTCTGTTTGATGACTCCATGCAGTCCATGTATCAAGAGTTGGTCCCGCACCAGAAGAATCCGTTCGCGTGGAACCAGATCTGGAACACCGAATATGGTAAATCCGGTTCCGTAGCATTCCATCCGTATTACAAGAACATGTATTTGCGCGATGCAAACTACAAGAAATTCGGATTCGGCAAGTTCTACACGCTGGACAGCAAGCCGGCAATCACGCACCAAGATCGAATCGACAATTCGCCGTACGTCAGCGATGCGGCCTCTTACCAGAACATCATTGACCAGCTCAACAAGGAAATACACCCTCAGTTCCTGCAACTCGTCACTATGCAGAATCACATGGGATATGACAACTGGTATTCCAGTAATCAGTTCGATTCGGCAAATATCTCAGAAAACCTGAACGATTACGAACGCGGACAAATTAATACCTATGCGAAGGGTGTGAACATCACCGACCAGGCGACCATCGATTTCCTAAACCAATTGAACGCCATGAATAAACCAGTAACCGTTATTTTCTATGGCGATCATCTGCCTGGCGCATACCAGGCTGCCTCAGCAGACAAAGACAATACGCTGGTATTGCACCAAACCGATTATTTTATCTGGTCGAATCAGGCATCAGCATCGGCCGGTGCAAAACTTGACGCCAAGAACACGGCATACGCGTCTCCGAATTATTTCATGGAGATGGCTGCCGAGCACATGAACGCCAAGGTATCTCCATACCTCGCGTTCCTTACTCAAGCACGAACCGATATTCCAGCATTAGAACGACTGGTGATCGGCTTTGGAGGCTTCGACACCAACACATCCACAACGTATCTGGATCAGAACGGCGACGCAGTCAAACGCAAGGCTCTATCCAAGCAGGCCAAGAAAACCCTGCACGACTACGAACTTATTCAGTACGATATGACTGCCGGTAAGGGGTATCTGAACGATACCAACTTCTTTGCAGTGAAGAACAATAACAAATAAGAATGGCCGCCTGTTGCACATTGATCAGGCGGCCATTCTTATTTGCGTCTCATTTGTATACTGACATGTATGGCACAAACTGCAATTGATCACAAGGTTCAATGGGAAACGGTGAGCAGGGTCGTTTACCCCGTTAAAGACGCTGATTTGACATTGCCCCTGTATGCAGTGAACTGGAATCCCTCACATTTTGATGCCAGTGTGTTCGATGAACGTGACAGCATGACGAGCGTCGAGCTGAATGCCATTAGCCGTTCTGATTTCAGCAATCTCGTAGCTCGTGGAAACAGACCATTACCCGATGATCCGCATGGTTTTACCGTCGATACGCGAAGCTCCATCACTTTGGAACCAGATACGCATATCTCGTTATGCACGTACTTTAACGCTTTTCCCGCGGGATATTGGCGGCGCTGGACCTGCGTTAAGCAGCTGCGCTTTCTTGCGGAAGCTACAGGCAAGGGCACTCTAACCCTATTCCGTTCCACTGCACGTGGATTATCTTCTCCAGTGCAAACCTTTACTATCGGCAGCATTGATTCCAAGACAGCGGAACGCATTGAAGCCACGCTCACGCTAAAGGGGATGCTGGATGGTGGCTATTACTGGTTTGATGCCCGTGCTGCCAAAGATGCGGCGCTTACTGTTTCCAATGCCCAATGGCAAGTGCCAACCACCGACCGACGCACCAAGCACACCGGACGTGTGTCCATCGCCATTACCACATTTAACCGCCCTTCATATTGCTTGGATCAGCTCCGGACCATCGCCAACGAGCCGGAACTGCGCGAACAGCTCGACACCGTCTACTGCACCGATCAAGGCACAAATCTTGTGCGCGACCAAGCGGGCTATAGCGAAGTTTCGAATCAGTTGGGCAGCCAGCTCACCTACTTGCGCCAAGCAAATCTAGGTGGTTCCGGAGGCTTCTCACGAGGCATGTTTGAAACTGTCAAGGCCGGGAAAAGCGACTACACGCTCTTGCTGGATGACGATGCGATCAGCGAGCCGGAATCGATTCTTCGCGCTGTGCATTTCGCCGATTACACTGTGCGCTCCGCCCTTGTTGGTGGAGGTATGTTCCATATCGATCATCGTACTGTTCTGCACGTGCAGGGAGAACGCTTCGATGCATCTTCAATGTGGATGTACCCATCTCGTGGCGCGGAATTCAACCATGACTTCCGTTCCGAACCATTAGCGGATAGCCCATCGCTGCACAGCATGCAATTCTCGGATTTCAATGGATGGTGGTTCTGCCTTATCCCCACAGAGACCATTCGTACTATTGGACTCGGCTTGCCGGTGTTCATTAAGTTCGATGATATCGAATATGGTTTGCGCGCCAAGGAGCATGGTGTTCCAACAATCAGCCTGCCTGGTGTGGCCGTATGGCACATGGGCTGGCACGATAAAGACCCTGCGCGCGGCTGGGAAGAGTATTTCACGCAACGTAATCGTTGGATTTGTGCTTTACTGCATTTCCCCAACGCCGCGAAACACAGTGCTTTCCGCATGCTGTACGAAGAGGCGCATCTAGGTATGCGCTTGCTGTATTCAGGCATGAAACTTAATCATATGGCCCTCTCTGATGTACTGCTTGGCCCAAGCCACCTCATTGACTCGCTTCCTACCAAGCTCAACGAAGTCCGGAAGGCTCGCGAAGGCTTCGATGACAGCACTACCTATGCCGACCCATTGGAACTCCCCGAACCTGCCGATCATTTCCAACGCAATTGGGCACCGCGACCCGCAAGCACCGTCACTAAGATGGGTATGCAGGCAGTACTGAAAGCGCTACGCTCTCGTGGGACTGGAAAAAGCGACAAGTCTCCCCAAGTTTCCATTCCGGCAAGGTTCTCCATCTGGCCGGCTTTCCTCGGTGTGAATTCAGCGATTGTCACCACGCCTGACGGCGATTCGGTGTCCTGGTTCCGGCGAGACAGCAAGTTGTATCGGCGCAATATGCTGCAGTGTTTCCGCCTGACCTGCAAGCTCATGAAAAACTGGAAACGGTTGTCCCGTGAGTATCGCGAATACGGCATTGCATCCATGGAGACATGGGAGCATATCTTCCGGGACGCCTAGCCACAGTTATACTGCGCTGAAAGGTCAATAACCTAAATGATGTTTATGGGGTGTATACGCCGAATGCGTATACACCCCATAAACAATATTGCCTACATCACTTAGTGAAGTATCGTTGCCACCATTCGGGAGACACCATGGTGGCAAATGCCTTGCGGTACTGACGTTGGTATGTGCGCCAATTTGCAATGACTTTGACATACAATCCACAGGCACGGATGAATCCAGTGATAGCACGCACGGGCTGCCGTGTAAGCAGGATTCCCTTGCGGCGATCGGGATCCACGAATACAGCGGAGTCCATAAGCCCCAGCGCGCGCCAATGATCGGAAGCGTCGTCTGCAACCAGCACCAATGAATCCAACTGGTCTGCAGGCACAGTATGAGTACTATGGCCGTTGTCAATAAGACAATGCACCTTGGTGGGTTCCATGTATCCATCGATTACAGCACTTCGATTTGCTCGAGGTGGCATAATCTGGTGCAAACCGATGCCGAGAATGGCCTCTGCACGCGAAAGATCGTGTAGGTGAGCGAATTTCTCATCCTGGGCACGTAACGTATCCGGCAAATCCTCTACAGGTACCATATTTGAATCGGCGAATCCGCTGCGAATCTCGCGAATCTCTGGGAGCTTCGTCTCCAATATGGTTCCCACATGCTCAGGTCCGGCTATAACATCTCTCATAGCTGCCTGGTGAAGAGCCACTGCCGAATACCGCATCTTGGCGGTGGCGGATAAGGTGAAGCGCACCATCTCTTTCAATATGTTGCGCTTATACTGCTGGTTCGCGTAGAGAAGCCCCATGATAGTTCGGTTGCGAATGTGGTAGTATGCCTGCCAATCCAGTTGGTCATCCTTATCCACAAAGGACTGATGCCATAGGCACACACCTGGCACAGTAACCGTGCGGTATCCAGCTCGCTGGGCACGCACACCGTATTCCACATCATCGTTCTTGATGAAGAACGGATACGAGAGGCCAATCTTGCGAATCACCTCAGTGGGGATCAGGCACATCCACCAAGCGTTATAGTCGGCATCCACGCGCCGATGCAGGTACTGCTTATCCAAGAATGACGTTGAAGCCAAATCATCATACCGAGACTCTTTCACTGCAGTGCCCCAACTAATGGTCTGAGGATCGAAGACCTCAGCCAATGCGCAAATTCTGGTTGGCTCACTCAGGAACAACATATTGCCACCTACCAGTGTAGGTTTCTCGCAATGGTTGGCAAAAGCAATGGCACGAGATACGGATTCCGGTTCCAGAACAGTGTCGTCATCGAGCAGCAAGGCGTATCCGCTTTCCCCGTGATGCTCAACCTCGTACATGCCTCGAGCAAAGCCACCTGATCCACCAACATTGCCCTGCTGAATGATTCGCAGCTTGTCTCCAAGTTTGACCTTCGCCGCCGCGAATCCTTCGTGTTCCTCCACTAAATTTGAACCTTGATCAACCACATATACTGCGTCGATAAGATTCATATCCGCCATATCCGCCAGAAGATTGAACTGGCGTATGCACCACTCCGGCTTGTTCATCGTGGTGATGGCGAGAGATGCAGTCAGATTGCGCTTTGCCGAAACTTCAGTCTGCCAACTCGCATCGGACAACGTCACGGAAGCATCAGCAGATGCCTCGATGTCAAACCACAGCCAGCCGCCCTTAGCCATACCATAAATCGGCACTGGAATCTGCACAACTTGAGGGCTTGTGGCAGTAGCGTTCACCGATTTCTTAGCCACAATATAATCGTTGGCATCCGCATCCGATCGATGCACCGTGACCGAGCCCTCACCAGCAACGGTGAGATTGAGCACGACTTGCTGCACATTAGTCCATTGAGCCCAGTAAGCGGCCGGAAACGCGTTGTAGTAGCTTGCAGTGGAATACGTGTGCTCTGGGGGAACCTCTAATGACGTACGACCAGTAATCTCCTTATGCAGTTCGGCGTTGCTCAAGGAGCCCCCAGAAGCATCATATCCGCTGCCGTATATGGGAGCAGCGGCAATACGAAACTCCTCATCCATGCCAACGTTGTTCGAAGGAAACACTACACGCCAAATTGTTTCTCGCTGTGCTGTAACTGTCTCTTATACACATCTCCGAGCCCACGAGACCCTAAGACA
>ENA-OZSA01000152-OZSA01000152.1-human-gut-metagenome-genome-assembly--contig:-NODE-152-length-13452-cov-5.419124_pt1 | contig 13452 bp, 9 predicted proteins | sample MGYA00244123_ERZ653968 | MGnify/ENA primary metagenome ERZ653968 (study PRJEB26926, sample SAMN06164670) | human gut metagenome | biome: ENVO:00009003; feature: ENVO:2100002; material: ENVO:00002003...
GGGAAACACTGCACGAGGCATCGACTGGATGGAATTCTTGTCAACCTTGTTATAGATTCTTTTCTTCATGATGCAGTTGTAACAATCTGCAAAATTAGAAAAAAGTCATGGAAAAATGCGCATGTTTCGGTTTTTTCCTCTATTTTTGCAATGAAAATTATAAATATAGGTTTAAATGGTTAGAAAAAAAACTGAACGTAAACCCAAGAGCCTTGGCGAAGCGGTCGGCTTCAAAAATATATTCAGTAACGAAAAAGCAGATTTCTTTCTCGGTATTGTACTCTTTCTGTTTGCGATTTATGTTACAATAGCCTTGGTCTCTTATTTTTCAACGGGACAAGCAGATCAAAGTCTTTTAGAGAATCTCAGACCGGGAGAATGGCTGAACCCGAATCACGAGTTTGAAAACTATTGTGGCTCCATTGGAGCAATTCTATCATATAAACTGATTACCGTCAACTTCGGCCTATCGGCTTTCCTCATTCCGGCATTCATTTTTATGGTGTCACTGCAACTCATGCAGGCATATAAGGTCAATCTTTGGAAATGGTTTTTCGGCATGGCCTTGGTCATGGTGTGGTGTTCCGTGACATCTGCCAAATTTCTGACTCCCATTTTTGGAGGTCTTGTATTCAACCCCGGTGGCAAACATGGTCTTTTCTGTGTCCAGCAACTGGAAAACATTGTCGGCCCTCCGGGACTGACTGCCATTTTGATGGTCGTAGCCATTGCCTTCCTCACTTATTTGAGTGCCGAGACCATCACCGTTATTCGTAAGGCCCTCAATCCGATAGGGTATATCTCAAGTAAAGTGAAGTTTACAATCACCAATCATCAAAAGACATCCGGAGGCGACTCGACAGATGAAAGTGAAACCACCGTCCAAGATGAACAGGAAGAGAAACTTTATCCCCTTCATGAAGAGGAAGCACCCGTAGAAATAGATTTGACCGATGTAGGTACACCAAATGTATCGATGGCTGGAAATGACATTTCGCCCGAAAATGCGGTTGTAGATACCAACTTGGGAAACCCTGAAGCAAACCCGGAGAGAAATGACGATATCGGTATCAAAATCACCCCTACCCAAGAGAACGAGAAAGCCAAGGGAGTCATATTGGACAATTTCAATGCCCTTGACGCTCCTATCAATCCGCGTGAACCTTTTACAAGATACAAGTTTCCTTCGCTCGACTTGTTGAAAAAGTATGATAACGATGACAAGCCGTATATTGACGAGCAAGAGCAGATAGCCAACAAAAACCGCATTATCGAGGTGTTGGGCAATTTCGGTGTGCAGATCAAGACTATACGCGCGACCGTCGGACCGACGATCACCCTCTATGAAATCCAACCCGCAGAGGGTGTGCGCATATCCAGAATCAAAAATCTGGAAGACGACATAGCCTTGAGCCTTGCCGCACTCGGTATCCGCATCATTGCCCCCATCCCCGGCAAAGGCACTATCGGTATCGAAGTGCCCAATGCCAAACCGAATATCGTGTCGATGGAGAGCATCCTTAACTCGCGCAAGTTTCAAGACACGAAAATGGAACTGCCCGTGGCTTTGGGTAAGACCATCACTAACGAGGTGTTTATGGCAGACTTGGCCAAGATTCCCCATTTGCTCGTAGCCGGTGCCACCGGTCAAGGTAAGTCTGTCGGCCTGAATGCCATCATCACATCGCTGCTCTACAAGAAGCATCCAAACGAACTCAAATTCGTGCTCATCGACCCCAAAAAGGTAGAATTCTCCATCTACTCTCCCATCGCCGACCATTTCATGGCAGTAGTCGACGATGAGGACGAGCCCATCATAACGGATGTGACTAAAGTGGTGCGCACCCTCAACTCGCTATGCGCGTTGATGGATCATCGCTACGACTTGCTTAAACAGGCCGGAACAAGAAATATCAAGGAATACAATCAAAAATTCGTCAACCATAAACTCGACCTCACCAAAGGACATGACTTCATGCCTTATATCGTGGTCATCATCGACGAGTTCGGAGACTTGATAATGACCGCGGGCAAAGAGATTGAACTGCCCATCGCGCGCATTGCCCAGTTGGCACGTGCCGTGGGCATCCACATGGTCATTGCCACCCAGCGCCCCACGACCAGCATCATCACCGGTAACATCAAAGCTAACTTCCCGGGACGCATTGCGTTCAAGGTGAGTGCCGGTATTGACTCAAAGACCATTCTCGACCGCACCGGTGCCCAACAGCTGATTGGACGGGGAGACATGCTCTATCTCAATGGCAATGAACCCGTTCGTGTGCAATGTGCCTTTGTGGACACGCCCGAAGTGGAACGCATCAATGAATATATCTCCGACCAGCCCGGCCCCGTAGAGCCCCTGCTTTTGCCCGAACCGCAAGAGGGAGATGGAGGTGCCATTGGTGGCGGTGGTGTTGATGCCCGTAGTCTTGACCCCTACTTTGAAGAAGCAGCCCATGCCATTGTCTTGACCCAGCAGGGTTCTACAAGCATGATACAGCGCAGATTCTCCATCGGATATAACCGTGCCGGGCGTTTGATGGATCAGCTTGAGAGTGCGGGAATAGTGGGTATAGCCCAAGGTAGCAAACCACGCGATGTCTTGGTGCAAGATGAAAACCAACTCAACGCTATCATTGCTCAATTAAGGGGTAACGCATAACTCCGTTTGAGATATTGGCATTTAGCTAGCGACACTTTCAAACAGAGTAGAAACAAAACATACGCAAATATGAAAAAGAAGATTGTTTTGATGGCACTGGCCATCGTCGTAAGCCTCTGCTCCCAAGGACAGACAGCCCGGCAGGTACTTGACAAGACCGCAGCAGTCATAGGCCGCAAGGGAGGTGCGCAGGCAAACTTCAAATTGACAGGCTCCCAATATGGGACAATCAGCGGCACATTGGCCATTAAAGGCAATAAATTCCAAGCCAACACCTCAGAGGCCATCGTCTGGTACGACGGCAAAACGCAATGGAGCTATTTGCGAAAAACAAATGAGGTGAATGTCACACATCCCACGCAGGCACAGCAAATGGCCATGAATCCGTATAGCTTCATCAACATCTACAAGACCGGATATGATGCTACGCTTACCACCACCGGCTCCAACCATGTGGTGCATCTGTCGGCGCAAAACAAAAATCGCACGGTTCAAGAGCTGTATATCACCATAAACCGCACGACCCATGTGCCCTCGCTTGTGAAGATGAGGAATGGCACTAACTGGACTACTATCAACATTTCCAATTTCAAGGCCAAGAACCAGTCGGATGCTACCTTTGTGTTCCGTTCGAAAGATTTCCCCCATGCCGAGGTCATTGATCTCAGATAAGAGAGCAGGCCTACAGAGAGGCTCCATTCCTCCACTTGACCGCCTAAAGGGTTAATACTTCTTAAAATATCAGTCATACTTGCGCGGTTCTCTCGCTTCTATCCGCAAAAATTAGTAACTTTGCGCGCGATTTAGTCCGTGGAGGCTTGGGAAAGTATGGGCATGATGCCTGTCGCCTTGCGGAGAAACCCGTTTATATTATATAAATAATGTACGCAATTGTAGAAATTAACGGTCAGCAGTTCAAGGTAGAGCAGGGCAAGAAGCTCTTCATCAACCACATCAAAGATGTTGAAACCGGTAAGACTGTTGAATTTGACAAGGTGCTTCTCGTTGACAACGACGGCACGGTCACAGTCGGCGCGCCTACTGTAAATGGTGCAAAGGTAGTAGTAGAAGTTGTGAACCCGCTCGTGAAGGGAGACAAGATCATTGTCTTCAAGATGAAGCGCCGCAAGGGCTATCGGAAACGCAATGGCCACCGCCAGCAGTTCACAGAGGTTGAAGTTAAATCAGTAATCGCTTAACGTTAGGAGGAACAAGAAATGGCACATAAGAAAGGTGTAGGTAGTTCTAAGAACGGCCGTGAATCAGCTTCACAGCGGCTTGGTGTTAAGATTTGGGGTGGTCAGAAGATCATCGCCGGCAACATCATCGTGCGTCAGCGTGGTAACAAGCATTTCCCCGGCGAGAACGTAGCTCAAGGCAAAGACGACACACTCTATGCATTGACCGACGGTGTTGTGTACTTCCACAAGGGACGTCGCGACAAGAGTACAGTCTCGGTGCTCTCTCCTGAGGTTTACGCCGAGAAGACCAAGAAAGTCGAGGCCTAAAAGCAAAACACTATTCCAAACAAACATAGAATGCCAATTCCCACCCGGGAGTTGGCATTTCTGCGTTTATGAGAACACCAGTTCAAAAGTTCTTGCTGCCGGGAGGCCGGTCTCTCCCCTATTGCCCTGTACTGAAGTGACAGGTTTGCCCTGATGGTAGCGATTCAGCCTCATCCTCTTTCTTCCCTAAGTGATTTTGTCAATACAATTCCGCACACGTTTGCATTTGGTGACATTTTATTGTAACTTTGCACCGGCAAGGGAGGCATATAAGTGCTTCCCTTTTTCTTTATACGACCGTTGGGGGGCTCCATTCGGGCCAAACAGCACGGTAATCCAGCTACAGTGAGCTTTTGACTAAGCCCAAATTGCGTGTCAAGTGTGGCCCTTTTACTTTGCCGTTAGGGCCCCGTGACCGTGAAGTTGCATAAATCCGAGTTTCCACATCCGGTCAGCACACATGGACATTCTTCCACAGAGGGAAAGTATGTAAACTATTTTTAAAACTTAGATAAGTTTCGCTATATACGATTCATCCTGCTATTTTCCGGCAAATAAAGTTGACAGAATGAAGCAAACAGCCCTATGCCGGCTTGTTTTTAACAGCCGCACATGCATTTAACCGTCTCCTTGATATTTTTCTCCAAAAAAAACTGTATCTTTGCAAGCAAGAAAAAGATTACGTAATTAAAAATATTAACAAGCTATGCTTACACTTAAACTCATCAGTGAGGAAACCGAGCGTGTTATCAAAGGGCTTGAGAAAAAGCACTTTGATGGAGCCCGTGAAGCTATTGAAAAGGTCTTGGCCATCGACACCCGGCGTCGGGATGCCCAACAGAAGTTTGACCTCAACAAGCAAGAGGCCAACAGATTGTCAAAGCAAATCGGTGCCTTGATGAAAAGCGGAAAAAATGAGGAGGCAGAAGCTGTCAAAATGAAGGTGGCTGAATTGAAAACCACTTCAAATGAGCTGAAAGAAGAACAGGAAAAAGCGGAAAAAGAGCTGGTGGAACAGCTCTGCGCCATTCCCAATATTCCCCATGAGGACGTGCCCGAAGGTAAGGATGCGTGCGACAACGTTGTCGTGAAAGAGGGCGGAGAGAAACCTGAATTGCCTGCCGATGCACTCTGCCATTGGGATCTTCTGAAGAAATACAATCTTGTGGATTTCGACTTGGGCGTGAAAATCACGGGAGCCGGATTCCCCGTTTATCTTGGCAAGATGGCCCGTTTCCAACGTGCCCTTGAAGCTTTTTTCCTTGAAGAAGCTCGCAAAGCAGGCTATCTGGAGGTACAGCCCCCGTTTGTCGTCAATCAAGCTTCGGGCTATGGCACAGGACAGTTGCCCGATAAGGAAGGCCAAATGTATCATGCCAACTTGGACGATCTCTACCTCATACCGACTGCCGAGGTGCCGGTAACCAACATTTTCCGCGACGAGATACTCGACGAGAAAGAACTTCCCATCAAGCGTTGTGCCTATTCGGCCTGCTTCCGCCGCGAAGCCGGAAGTTACGGTAAGGATGTGCGCGGACTCAACCGTCTGCACCAATTTGACAAAGTGGAGATAGTGCGCATCGACACTCCTGAACATTCTTATGATAGTCTCAACGAAATGCTCAATCACGTAGAAGGTCTGTTGCAGAAGTTGGAACTACCCTACCACATTCTTCGCCTGTGCGGTGGAGACATGAGCTTTACCTCTGCCATTTGTTACGACTTCGAGACATGGAGTGCAGCACAGCAGCGTTGGTTGGAAGTTTCTTCCGTCTCCAATTTTGAAAGCTATCAGGCCAATCGTCTGAAGTGCCGCTACCGCCACTCCGACGACAAGAAGATAGAACTTTGTCACACCCTGAACGGTTCGGCACTCGCCCTACCGCGCATTGTGGCCACTATCATTGAGAACAACCAAATGCCCGAAGGCATCCGTGTGCCGAAGGTGTTGGTTCCCTACTGCGGTTTTGAAATGCTCGACGACAAGAACTTCTAAGCAGTTCTCACGCCAAGTTTCATAAACTAACATAAGAGGGGTTTCTAAGAGAATGGAGGGCTTTTAGCCTCACTCTGCTACTTTTTCGTCACGTGTGGCAGACACGCAGTTTGGCATTCTCTTAGGGACCTTTTTAATAATCTCCACAACCCGAAAAACATTATGAACAAGATTATCCGAAAAGAGCAGTTTTCCGAAAAGGTCTATTGCATCGAGGTTGAAGCACCGTTGATAGCCAAGAGCTGCAAGCCCGGCAATTTCATCATCGTCCGTGTAGACAAAAAGAGTGAGCGGGTTCCTTATACCATAGCCAAGTCTGACGCGCAGCGAGGCACACTGACACTCGTCATCCAGACCGTCGGCCTGTCATCCCTCAAGCTCTGCCGACTCAATGTGGGAGATGAGGTGCAAGACATCGTGGGCCCCCTCGGTACGCCGTCGCACATAGAGAATTACGGTACGGTGCTCTGTGCAGGAGGCGGAATCGGCATTGCCGCCATTCTTCCCATACTGACGGCATTCAAGCAGGCCGGAAACAGAGTGGTATCGGTATTGGCCGGCAGGACAAAAGACCTGGTCATCATGGTTGATGAGGTGGAGAAATATTCTGACAAGGTGGTCATTATGACCGATGACGGCTCATACGGCGAAAAGGGTGTCATTACTGTGGGCATGGAAAAGATCTTCAATGAAGAGCACGTAGACAAGGTATTGGCCATCGGTCCACCCATCATGATGAAGTTCTGCTCGCTCATGGCCAAAAAATATGGTATCCCCAACGATGTGTCCCTCAACACGATTATGGTTGACGGTACGGGGATGTGCGGTGCCTGCCGCCTGACGATAGGCGGCAAGACCAAATTTGTGTGTATTGACGGGCCGGAGTTCGATGGTAATCTTGTTGACTGGGGTGAGATGTTTAGTCGCATGGGCACATTCAAGCGTGTGGAGCAAGAAGAGTTGGAGCACTATCATCCGGAACTTGCCCGACAGGCCGGCCAAGCTAGCGACATGCTCCACAGCGACGCTAATGCAACTGTCGGCAGCCCCCACTCTACGGAGGCAGAGAGTGACGGACAGTCACTCACCGACCGAAATGCGGCATGGCGTGTCGCCTTACGAAAGAGCATGAAGCCTAAAGAGCGTACTGCCATTGAGCGCGTCACAATGCCGGAACTGGATCCGGTCTATCGCGCCAAGACCCGTCTGGAAGAGGTGAACAAGGGCCTAACTAAAGAGTTGGCCATGAGAGAAGCCAAGCGTTGTTTGGATTGTGCCAAACCCTCATGTGTCGAAGGCTGTCCGGTCAACATAAACATTCCTTCGTTTATCAAAAATATCGAGCGTGGGGAAATCCTCCATGCAGCCAAGGTGCTGAAAGAAACTTCTGCTCTACCCGCCGTATGTGGGCGCGTTTGCCCTCAAGAGAAGCAGTGCGAGAGCCGGTGCATCCATCTGAAGATGAACGAACCGGCCGTGGCCATAGGTTATCTTGAACGTTTTGCGGCCGACTATGAGCGGGAAAGTGACTGCATGGCCTTACCCGATGTGGACCCGGCCAATGGAATCAAGGTGGCTGTTGTCGGTTCAGGGCCGGCCGGTTTGAGCTTTGCCGGCGACATGGTCAAGCGCGGTTTTGACGTTTATGTGTTTGAGGCTCTCCACGAGATAGGGGGTGTCTTGAAATATGGCATTCCGGAATTTCGACTCCCCAACAAGATCGTCGATGTCGAGATTGACAATCTGCGAAAGATGGGAGTCCATTTCCAGACCGATGTCATTATCGGCAAAACCATTTCTATTGCCGAATTGCAAAGCAAAGGATTTAAGGGAATCTTTGTGGGCTCCGGTGCCGGACTGCCCAATTTTATGGGCATTCCCGGAGAGAACTTCATCAATGTCATGTCGTCCAACGAATATCTCACACGTGTCAATCTCATGGATGCTGCCAATCCCGAAACGGATACGCCCATCAATATTGGCAAAAAAGTGATTGTTGTGGGGGGCGGCAACACAGCGATGGACTCTTGTCGCACGGCCAAACGCCTTGGGGCAGATGTAACGCTCGTCTATCGTCGCTCTGAAAAAGAAATGCCGGCACGCCTTGAGGAGGTGAAACATGCCAAGGAAGAAGGTATACGTTTCCTCACACTCCATAATCCCAAAGAATACACGGCCGATGAGGCCGGGCGCGTTAATGGAGTTATTCTTGATGTCATGGCCTTGGGAGAGCCCGACTCCTCCGGTCGTCGTAGGCCGGAGACAACGGGTGAAACCGTCAAGTTGGAATGTGATCAGGTGGTGGTGGCAGTCGGCGTAAGTCCCAATCCACTTGTTCCCAAATCCATAGAAGGACTCGAACTTGGTCGCAAAAACACGATAGTCGTAGATGAACAGATGCGCAGTTCGCGACCGGAGATTTACGCCGGTGGTGACATCGTGCGCGGTGGGGCCACCGTGATTCTTGCCATGGGCGACGGACGGCGGGCGGCAGCCAATATGGCAGGACAGCTCCTTGCGTAGGGCTTCAATAACCGTAATTACAGTTTTCCATATCCTATCTGCAAACGTTTAATACTTTTATGGCATTTGCATAACATGATATGACAAATAATGGCAAACAGAAAGGCTTTCATTGACAGCCTCTGTTTGCCATATCTTACTTTCTCTGAAAAAGGCGAATTAGGCCTTCAGAAAAGGGTGTCATCGCGTTCTTAAAATAAAAAAACGCCAAATGTTTCCTTGTCTCGTTTTTTTTTCTTACCTTTGTAATTCACGAGAAGAATGGAAGAAAATTTTAATAACTAAAATCTAAAAACGCATGAACAAGTATTTTGCCGAATCTGAATTGATTATCAATGGTGACGGGAGCATTTTCCACCTTCACCTCAAGCCGGAACACCTTGCCGATAAGATTATTCTTGTAGGTGATCCCGGGCGGGTGTCATTGGTGGCATCGCATTTCACAGATATTGAAGAAGAGGTCGAAAATCGGGAGTTCCGCACCGTGACCGGCCGATACAAGGGGAAACGCATTACCGTCCAGTCCACCGGCATCGGATGCGACAACATAGACATTGTCGTTAACGAAATGGATGCTTTGGCCAACATCGATTTCGCTACACGTACGGAGAAGCCGGAGTTCCGCCAATTGACTTTTGTCCGCATCGGTACATGTGGTGGACTTCAAATGTACACTCCTACCGGAACGTTTGTTGCCAGCCAAAAGAGTATCGGTTTTGACGGACTGCTCAACTTCTACGCCGGGCGTAATGAGGTTTGTGATCTGGAGTTTGAAAAAGCTTTCAAGGCACACATGAACTGGAACCCGCAACTGTGTGATCCCTATACGGTTGATGCCGATAAGGAACTGCTCGATCGCATAGCTCAGGATGATATGGTGCGGGGCGTGACAATAGCCTGTGGTGGTTTCTTTGGACCGCAAGGACGCGAACTCCGCATTCCATTGGCCGACCCGAAACAAAATGAAAAAGTGGAGAACTTTACTTACGACGGCCTGCACATCACCAATTTTGAGATGGAGAGTAGTGCCGTTGCCGGTCTTTCAAAACTCATGGGTCATAAGGCTCTTACATGTTGTCTGGTCATCGCTAATCGCCGTGTCAAGGAGGCGAATACAGGATATAAAAATACGATAGATCAGCTTATCGTTAAAGTCCTGGATAGAATTTAATCCGGACCGTTGTAATTTCGCATAAAAAGAGAATGCCGAATAATTTGACAACCAATACCATTTGCGCTCTCGCCACTCCGGCGGGAGGGGCAATTGGTGTTGTCAGGGTCAGTGGATCCGAAGCCATCAAAATTGCAGACCACATATTCAAGGCAAAAAGTGGACGGAAACTGGCAAATGCTAAGGGAAACACGCTCCACTATGGAGAGATCGTCAATCACAACCGTGAAACTATTGATGATGTAATGGCAAGCGTCTATCGGGCCCCTTTTAGTTATACGGGAGAAGATGCTGTTGAATTTTCTTGCCATGGCTCACAATACATCTTACAAGAAGTACTTCACCTGTTAATCCAAAATGGGTGCAGACAAGCAGAACCGGGAGAATACACCCAACGAGCCTATTTAAATGGGAAAATGGATCTCTCACAAGCAGAAGCCGTTGCAGATTTGATAGCATCGACAAACCGTGCAACCCATAAAATGGCAATCAGTCAATTGAAAGGGCATTTTTCAAACGAACTTGTACTATTACGCGACCGACTTCTGAAAATGACATCTTTGCTTGAGCTTGAACTCGATTTTTCAGACCACGAAGAACTGGAATTTGCAGATAGGAAGCAACTTTTGGAGTTAGCTTGTCAGATTGACGAGAAGATTACATCTTTAATACAAAGTTTTGAAACGGGAAATGCTCTCAAGAATGGTATTCCCGTTGCCATTGTTGGCAAGACTAATGTCGGAAAATCAACCCTTCTCAACCGACTTCTTCACGAAGAGCGTGCCATCGTGTCTGACATTCATGGTACAACCCGTGACACTATAGAAGACACCACCCTGATCAATGGTGTCGCTTTCCGCTTTATCGACACGGCCGGCATACGGAAGACAGAAGATGAAGTTGAACGGATAGGCATTGACAGGACATATCAAAAAATAGATCAGGCTACCGTTGTTGTCTGGATGATTGACACTTCTCCCTCCGCTTTGGAACAAGAAGATATGAAGAGCAAATGTATCGGGAAAAACGTAATACTTGTGCATAATAAAGTGGATATTGCCCGGACACATTCTCCTTCTTACCCTCAAGAATGTCTACATGGTTTTCAAGAAAGATCGCATTGCATCAAAGAGAAAAAAGAAGCACTATCTTACTCTAAGAAAACACAACTTTATTCCAAGGAGAGGTCAGATTCTGATAACGCATCAGGGTCTCCCATTCTTTATCCCTCTCCCACTCAACTTGAGTGGATATATGATGAGGTTTTCATATCAGCCAAACAAGGCTTCAATATATCTAATCTTGAGGCAGCTATCTACAAAGCTTCCAATATTCCAAATATCTCAGAAAACGACATTATCGTCACCAATGCACGTCATTACGATGCCCTTCTCCATGCCAAACAAGATATTATCCGTGTGCAAGATGCCCTTCATGCTAATCTTAGTGGCGATCTCGTCAGCGAAGAACTTCACATCTGCCTCGACCAACTATCCGAAATTACAGGTGGACAAATCACCCCTAACGAAGTCCTCGCCAACATTTTCAAACACTTTTGCATCGGTAAATAGCCTGATTATCATCAACTTACACTAATTAACACCAACTATCTGAAAGCCACCCACTTAGGGTGGTTTTCTGCGTTTTAACACTTCGTGGTCAGTATTTGTTATTACCAGTTATTCTTATTATTTTTGGCCCAAAATTCGTTCGCAACCCTCCAATGACCGACTAATAATTGGCTCGGAATCTCATAGAGGAAACGAAATTGAGAATTTTGAAATCTCGTATTTTCGCTCGCGAAGTCATCAAGGACACGAACGTGAGAATATATGAGAAAACGTGAGAATATAAGAAACAAAAATTGGTAATTTAACAGGACCTCGAAAATGAGAATAGTCAAGCAATGCAAGTGTTGCGGTAAGCAATTTGTCGCTACTCGAATGTCCACGCTGTACTGCAGCAGAACGTGCAATCGAAAGATTGTTCACGAAAAAGAGCGAGAAAGAGAACTTTCCGCTAAAAATGCACTTTTGGAGCAGGAAGAACCTAATCCAGATTTTAACACTTCGGATTCATTGAAACTCCTCAAAGCATCAGATCTTTCTGTGATGCTTGGGGTGAGTCGTGCCATTGTTTATAGATTATTTGAGAAAGGAACGCTTAAAGCGGTTCAGATTGGTCATGGCACATATGTCAGGCAGAAAGACTTTGATGCACTCTTTGAAGCAAATGTATCCTATAAGAAGAGATCCTATCGTCGTAAGTGTGATACAGGAAACGAAACCTATTCAGTAAGAGAGATTACAGAGAAATACCATATCTGCAAGAAAGCTGTTCTGCGTCGCTGTGAGTTGTACAACATAACCAAGCATTATGAAGGTCGAAATCTCTTCTTTAACCGAAAAGCAGTTGATCAGTATTTTGCAGAGCTTATCGAAGAGATTGACCTTGATAACTACTATACCGTGCAACAGTTGATGGAAAAGCTGCAAATGTCAAAGCAGAATGTTCTTTCCTTCGTTTATAAAAATAAGATTCCACGTATTACTCGTGGACGCTCGGTATTCTATTCCAAAGTTCATATAGACAGCTATAAGCGTTTGGGTGACGATGTTGATCCGAACTGGTACACCTATGTTGAGCTGATGGAGAAATATGGACTCACAAAGGACAGAACATCTTATTTCATCAGACAGGAACAACTACAAACCGAGAAGCGAGGAAAATTCACTATGATATATAGAAGTGATTTTGACAAGAAGGTCCTGAACGGACGCTTCAAGAATGCAGAACGAGACGAACAGGGAAACGTCGTCTTTATTGGTAGTACTCCTCCTACTCCCAAAGAGAAACCAAGAAATACTCCAGAAAGTCCTGAAGGCTATTACTCAGCAGAAGAACTGTCTGAGAAGTATAAGGCAACAAGAAAGCGTGTTCTTGAACTTGGTAGAGAGCAGAAATTACCGGCAATCGAAATCAAGGGCTGGAAGTATTTTGAAAAGGAAGCTGCCGATAACTTCTTTGGAAATCGCAAATGCGCTGATGGCATAAAAGAATGGATGACACCAGAAGAAGTGCAAAAGGAATATGGTATGCCCCCTGATGCACGTCGCTCGTTTGTCCATCGCCACAAAATCCCAACGAAAACAGAGTTTGGTAAACTGTTCTATTCAAAGGATCATATTGATAAGGTAAAAGGACTCTGCTTTGATGACAGAGATAAGTATTACTCCGTTGGTGAAGCTATGAGTGCATACAACATGAGTAAAGACAGAGTGTTTTACTATACGAAACAATACAAGGTTTCAAAGATTCATCAGGGGCAGTATGTCTTCATTCTTAAAGAAGAGTTCGATGCTCTCATGAAGAAAATAGCTGAAAAATACGAGTTACCTATGAAATAGTGCTGATTATTGTTGATTATTTGGTAATTACTGATGTCAGCTTCATATCATCATAGAACTTTGTACCCAAAAATATTATAATAACGGCTTATATGACAAAAGTGTGCTTAAAATCCTTGTAACTCGCTAATAGCTGTCTCTTATACACATCTCCGAGCCCACGAGACCCTAAGACATCTCGT
>ENA-OZSA01000196-OZSA01000196.1-human-gut-metagenome-genome-assembly--contig:-NODE-196-length-12130-cov-6.779959_pt1 | contig 12130 bp, 10 predicted proteins | sample MGYA00244123_ERZ653968 | MGnify/ENA primary metagenome ERZ653968 (study PRJEB26926, sample SAMN06164670) | human gut metagenome | biome: ENVO:00009003; feature: ENVO:2100002; material: ENVO:00002003...
GAGATGTCTTAGGGTCTCGTGGGCTCGGAGATGTGTATAAGAGACAGGTCTATCAAAATATAATCATACTCTTCCTTTAACGGAGTCAGCACTTCTTTCAGTATCTTTTCGCGGTTTTTGAGATTTAGCATTTCTATTTCGGCGCCTACGAGATTAATGTGCGATGAAATGACTTTCAACGAATCAATTTCGGTGTCATGAATAGCGTCCTGTACGTTGGCTCTGTCGATAATGCATTCGTAGATAGTACATTCAGATTGCTTGATGTCGACTCCCAATCCGGAAGAGGCATTTGCCTGTGGGTCTGCATCAACAACCAGTACTTTCTTTTCGAGCGTAGCCAGCGAAGCTGCGAGGTTAATCGTAGTCGTTGTTTTTCCTACACCACCTTTTTGATTGGCCAAAGCAATTATTTTTCCCATATTATCTAAATTTATTGGCAGCGAAATAAGTGATAAATCCTCAGAGCGCCTACTAAAAAATAGAAACTTTGCTTAATCTGTTGATAAGTCACCTGTTTTGTTAATAACTGCCAGGTGAGATACGGGCATTTTTTCTCTTTTTAGCTTGCAAATATACGTATTAAAATTGAATATCGATTCCTTTTTTTACTCACTTGCAGAAGATTAAGATTTGTAAACGGGTAGTCTGCATGGCTAAACATCAGACCCTTTCTGGGTTTACATGAAAAGAGAAGTGGAAAAACATCCCCATGTTTTGGATAATAACATCCCCATGTTTTATCTTAAAACATCCGGATGTTTTTATTCCTCTCTTTTATAGTTATCATCTATGGAAAATGAAGAGACTTTCGCTTTCCTATTTGGTTCTGTTGTCGATACAAGTTCTTTTTGTTACTTTTGTGCATTTCGAAAACATAAAATAACAGATAAGGTAGATTGTATGGAAAATAAAAGACCTCTGATCCTCGTCTCCAATGACGACGGCATCATGGCAAAAGGTATTAGTGAACTGATAAAATTCCTCCGCCCGCTGGGCGAGATAGTGGTAATGGCACCGGATGCCCCTCGTTCCGGCAGTGGATGTGCATTGACGGTGACACAGCCGGTGCACTATCAGTTATTAAAGAAAGATGTGGGACTGACTGTTTATAAATGTTCCGGTACACCGACCGACTGCATAAAACTGGCACGGAATCAGATACTCGACCGGAAGCCGGACCTGGTTGTTGGTGGAATCAACCATGGTGATAATTCCGCTACCAATGTGCACTATTCCGGTACGATGGGGATCGTGATCGAAGGTTGTCTCAATGGGATTCCTTCTATCGGTTTCTCTATTTGTGACCACGCCCCCGGAGCTGATTTTGATGCAGCAGGACCTTATGTCCGGAGAATAGCTGCGATGGTGCTTGAGAAAGGACTTCCGCCACTGACTTGCCTCAATGTGAATTTTCCTAATACTCAGGAGATAAAAGGGGTGAGAATCTGCGAACAGGCCAAAGGACATTGGAGCGGAGAATGGCAGGCTTGCCCCCGGAGAGACGATGCGAATTTCTATTGGTTAACCGGAGAATTTATCGATCATGAACCGGAAAACGAAAAGAATGATCACTGGGCACTGGCTAATGGATACGTAGCGATTACACCTACTGTAGTGGATATGACCGCTTATCATTTTATGGATGAACTGAAATCCTGGGAATTATGAAATATTATCTGATTGTTGGCGAGGCTTCGGGCGATTTGCATGCTTCCCACTTGATGGCTGCACTGAAAGAGGAAGACCCGGAAGCTGAATTTCGCTTCTTTGGCGGTGATTTGATGGCTGCCGTGGGAGGAACAATGGTGAAGCATTATAAAGAGTTGGCCTACATGGGGTTTATCCCTGTGCTGCTACATTTGCCGACCATTTTTGCCAACATGAAGAGATGCAAGGAGGACATCGTGGCGTGGTCGCCCGATGTGGTCATTCTGGTGGATTATCCGGGCTTTAATCTCGATATTGCTAAGTTTGTGCATGCGAAAACAAAGATACCGGTTTATTATTATATCTCTCCCAAGATTTGGGCATGGAAAGAGTATCGGATCAAGAATATAAAAAGAGATGTGGACGAGCTTTTTTCCATACTTCCTTTTGAGGTAGGATTTTTCAAGGGACATCGATATCCCATTCATTATGTGGGAAATCCGACGGTAGATGAGGTGACCGCCTTCAAGGCGTCGCGTCAGGAGTCCTTTGCCGATTTTATTGCCGATAGTGAATTGGCAGATAAACCTATCATAGCTTTGCTTGCAGGTAGCAGAAAACAGGAGATTAAGGATAATCTGCCCGATATGATCCGGGCTGCTTCAGCTTTTCCCGGTTATCAGCTTGTGCTGGCAGCTGCTCCGGGCATTTCTCCGGAATACTATGCCAAATTTGTAAAAGGAACGGAACTGGCGGTGATTTTTGACCGGACTTATCGTTTGCTCCAACAGGCGGATGTTGCCTTGGTTACTTCCGGTACGGCTACTCTCGAGACAGCTCTTTTCCGTGTTCCTCAGGTGGTTTGTTATCATACTCCGGTGGGCAAATTGGTGTCTTTTCTCCGAAGGCATATTTTGAAGGTGAAGTTTATCTCGTTGGTCAATCTGATTGCCGGACGTGAAGTTGTCAGGGAGTTGGTGGCCGATACGATGACGGTAGAGAATATGCGGGCCGAATTGGAGTGTTTGCTGTTTCGGGAGGATTATCGTCGCAAAATGTTGGACGGTTACGAAGAGATGGCACGGTTACTCGGACCGGCCGGAGCCCCCCGGCATGCAGCTCGTGAAATGGTGAAATTGCTTAAAAAATAGTTTTTTATTCAATAATAAACAGGAGACCGGTGCAGTAAATGCCCGGTTTTTTTATTTATAGGATATAAGGATTAACTAAAAAAAGAGATGAAAAAAATAAAACTACTTTGGATGGCAATGTTGACACTGATGCTGCCGGCATTGCAATCGTGTGACGATAATGATGGCTATTCATTGGGAGATATAGCGGTAGATTGGGCTACGGTACGTGTGGTCGGTGGCGACACTTATTCGCTGAATGCTGACCGTTGGGGAACTCTTTGGCCGGCTGCAACTGCTATTCCATTTTATAAGCCGATAGACGGGCAACGGGTGATTACTTACTTCAACCCACTTTACGATAACTATGAAGGATATGATCATGCTGTGAAGGTAGAGCATAATTATAATGTCCTGACCAAACAGGTAGAAGATTTGACGGCTGAGAATGAATCGGAATTTGGGAATGATCCGGTTTGGGTTAACAAGGATATGATGTGGATTGGCGGGGGATACCTGAATGTCATTTTCCGTCAGAATTTACCGGTTAAGGAGAAGCATCTTGTCAGTCTGGTTCGTGATATGCGGGCTACAGCTGCTGAGGGAGAGGATGATGGATACATCCATTTGGAATTTCACTATAATACATACGATGATGTGACCGCTCGCCAGGCGAATGGTGCCGTATCTTTCAACTTGAATTCATTGGATCTGACTGGTAAGAAGGGCATTAAGGTGAAATTGAATTCCGTAAAGGACGGGGAAACGGAAGTGGTCTTTAACTTAAAGGGCCAGTCAATGCCGGAGGAAGCAAAGCAGGTGACGCTTTCGGATGAAGTGCAAATAAAATAGAAGAAGGTTAGTTAAAAGAATAACGGGCTACAAACAATAAGTTTCTGCTATCTTTTGCAGGGTACTTGGTGTTTGTAGCCCGTTATTTTTTGTGACTTATTTTTTTGTCTGCTTTAGACCAATGTCAGTGCATATAGGTAAATAACGCCTGCCGGTATAGCCATTAGTGAACTGTCGAAGCGATCGAGCATACCTCCATGTCCGGGTAGAATACTTCCTGAATCTTTAATCTGCAATTGGCGTTTCAGCAGAGACTCTGTCAGGTCACCCCAAGTCCCGAAAATGACAACTACCAATGCCAGTCCCGCCCATTCTGCCCATGTCATGATGGGGAAGTAGCAGGCAAAAACAAATGAAGAGGCAATGGCTACAATACCTCCGCCAATGGAACCTTCCCATGATTTTTTAGGTGATATGCGTTCAAACAGGCGGTGTTTGCCGAAAAGTGATCCGAAACAATATGCCCCCGTATCATTCAGCCATAAAAAGACAAAGATGGATAGAGGCAATATCGGATTGTATGATACGCTGCTTGCTTCCGGATCATTCTGGAAAGCAAGCACATTCAGCATGGCAAAGGGAAGTGCGATGTACATCTGGCTCAGCATGGAGTAAGCCCAGTTTAAAACCGGATTCTTCTTTTTGAGATATAACTCGCTTACCATCAGATAAATGATTAATATCAGGTAAGGAATAAATATTTTAGAACCGGCAGCGTCGATACAGAAACCCATAATGGCCAGAAACAGATAAGCTCCTCCCAACATGGTGATAGTCCGGTTGATGCTTACCTCTCCCGATTGGTTGACGAGATGTCCGAATTCGCGTATAGTCAGAGCGCTGACAATGACAAAAAGAGTGCCGAAAGCCAGTGGATCATATAGTATACAACCCACTATGATGGCTACGAATAATATTCCTGTTATGGCGCGTTGTAAAAAGTTGTTCTTCAAGGTGTTGTTACGTTTTTAGTTTTGTGATGCCGCTGACTCTTGTTGCGTATTGCCCTCTTGAGACTCTGTTGCTTGCGGAGTAGTTGTGTCTACATCTTCTCCATCTGCAGGATGAACGGCGTTTTCTTGTTTGTTATTAGCTGCCATGATTTCCTCCGAACGAGAAGCCCAAGGACGTTTTCCAAAGATACGTTCTACATCCTCAGCAAAGATGACTTCTTTATCGATCAGTAGCTGTGCCAATTCGTTGTGTTGCTCTTTGTGTTCCGAGAGAATCTGTTTGGCACGTTCATACTGTTCGTTTACCATTCTTTTGACCTCTTCGTCAATCAGTTCGGCAGTTTTTTCACTATATGGACGCTGGAATGAATACTCATCATTATTATAATAGCATAAATTGGGTAGCTTTTCACTCATACCCAAATATGCGATCATGCCATACGCCTGTTTGGTTACGCGCTCAAGATCGTTAGCAGCTCCGCTTGATACACGGCCGATGAAAAGGTCTTCGGCAGCACGCCCGCCCAAAGTAGCACACATCTCGTCGAGCATTTGCTCTTTAGTCGTGATCTGTCTTTCTTCCGGCAGATACCAGGCAGCGCCCAAGGCCCGTCCGCGGGGGACGATAGTTACCTTAATCAATGGATTGGCATATTCCAATAACCAGGAAATGCTGGCGTGTCCGGCCTCGTGCAGGGCAATAGACCGACGTTCGGCTTCCGTAGTAATCTTTGTTTTCTTTTCAAGTCCGCCGATAATACGGTCTACTGCGTCCAGAAAGTCTTGCTTGCCTACGAATTTCTTTCCGTGACGCGCGGCGATCAGAGCAGCTTCATTACATACATTGGCAATGTCTGCACCCGAAAATCCGGGTGTCTGGCGTGCCAGTAAGTCTACATCTACCGTATCGTCTATTTTGATGGGGCGCAAGTGTACGCCAAATACTTCTTTACGTTCGTTCAGATCAGGTAAATCTACATGGATTTGTCGGTCGAAACGTCCGGCACGGAGCAATGCCTTGTCTAGTACATCCACACGGTTGGTGGCTGCCAGGATAATAACACCGCTATTTGAGCCGAAACCATCCATTTCCGTCAGCAACTGGTTCAACGTATTTTCACGTTCATCATTTCCGCCCATTGCAGGATTCTTACCGCGAGCACGTCCTACAGCATCAATCTCGTCGATGAAAACGATACAAGGAGCTTTCTCTTTAGCTTGTTTGAAGAGGTCGCGTACACGGGATGCACCTACACCGACAAACATTTCAACGAAATCGGAACCGGCCAAAGAGAAGAAAGGTACATTGGCTTCACCGGCCACAGCTTTCGCAAGCAACGTTTTACCTGTTCCCGGGGGGCCCACCAATAGAGCGCCTTTAGGAATTTTACCTCCCAGGTCGGTATATTTCTGGGGTTCTTTCAGGAATTCCACAATTTCTTCTACTTCTTGTTTGGCTTCTGCCAGTCCGGCTACATCTTTGAAAGTTACTTTGATGGAACCGCCTTTTTCAAAAAGCTGGGCTTTCGACTTTCCTACATTGAATACTCCGCCTGCACCTCCGCTGGCACCACTGCCCATGCGTCGCATGAAGAATATCCATAAAGCAATCAGGAAAACAATCGGCAGTACATTCCAAAGTATTGCACTGAAATAGTCTTTTTTCTTATCATAGCTGACAGAACCGTCAAAGTGCGTCTCCTCTTTTTCTTTTTGTAGAAAGTTATCCAGGTTCTCGCGTGAAGGGGCTTCCGTAGTGATCATCGGATTCCGGCCTACACGGGTGGAATCTTGTTTGAATACGGTTCCTACATACTGGGGTTTGATATAAATCTCGACCGAATTATCATCATAACCGATCACTTTACTTACATAGCCGTCACGTACGTACTGCTGGAACTCATCGTAAGAGATGTTCTTACTGATAGAACTGCTTCCGTTAGCGAAATACAGCCCTAAAAGCATTAGGGCGATAATCATATACATCCAGTTCAGATTGAACTTGGGCATATTTACTTTATTGTTGGGTTTCTTGCTGTTATTGTCCATACTGATAGATTAATCAATGTCGGGAATTGTAGTTAACTTGGCATCTGCCCACAGGTGCTCCAAATTATAAAAGTTTCTGGCTTCCGGTAGGAATACATGTACTAATACATCTGAAAAGTCCATAGCTACCCATTCTGCATTTCGCTGTCCGTCGATGGCAGAGGGTTTGGTGCCGGCACCTTTGCGGGTAAATTCTTTTATGGAATCTACAATGGCAATGACCTGGCTGGGAGAGTTCCCCTGACAGATTACAAAGTATTTGCATATCGTGTCGTCTATGTTTGTCAGGTCTGCTATGACAATGTTTTTACCTTTTTTTTCTTGTATACCTTCGGTTATCTTTTCTATTAATACTTTCGTTTCGTTCATTTATAGGTTGAAATTAAATAATCAATGTTCAGTTTCTGTTTATAACAAGGAAAGGGGATTCTTTGTTTTCTTGTCATAAACGTGATATTTTTTACAAATATACGCTGATTTATTGTATCAATGAAAGTAATGTGCTAAATCTATTTCATTTTTTGTTTTTTTTTAGGGATGCATCTCTTTGGAATCCGGCATATTAGATATTTTTTTAGAAAAAAAGAGCGAAAAGTATTTGTGATTAAAAAAAACTTTGTACCTTTGCAACCGCAAACGAGAAACAAGAGATGTTGATCGTAAATCACATTGGGCTATGGTGTAATGGTAACACTACAGATTCTGGTCCTGTCATTTCTGGTTCGAGTCCAGATAGCCCAACAAATTCACATTATAAATAAGTAAAATCCCTCTAAAACCGCAGTTTTAGAGGGATTTTTTATCCTTTCAAGTCTTTTCGATAAAACAGTTGTTCGGTAATATCTCCGGTGGCAGAAAACCGTTTCTTGTCGTTCTTTCAAACTGTAGTTTTAGAATTTTTTTCTGTCCGATCCGGTGGTAGGATTGCAAACGAAATAATATAATCTGTTGATATTATGTAGGTAAATGGGGAATGTTTATGCCTGTTTTTAATGTGTAACACTTGAATTTAGAAAAGGCGTATCAAAGAGATTCAAAATCCCTTTGATACGCCTTTTACATAGAACTAAAATTATTTTCCTTTATTCTTCTTTGATTGATTCATCGATTACTTTTATTTTCTGCAATACTAATTCTAAGTCGGATTTTAATTTTTCCACCTTGCGGTTGATTTCTGTCAAAAGACTATTTCCTTTCTTAGAAGAGGTAGTCAGGAAGCCCAAATTATTTTCATAAGTTTGGAGTTCATTTTTCATGTTTTCGTATGTACGGACTAATTTCTCACGTTCACGGTAGAGTGACTGGGAGCCTCCACTTTGAATATTGCCGATAGAAGACTTGAAATTACTCAGTTTCTTGTTCGATGCACTGATATTAAATCGATCGAAAAGCTGGTCAATCAAACCGTGATATTGTTTATAAAGCCTGTCTTTCTCTTTAAACGGTACATGTCCGATACCATTCCATTCTTTCATCAATTCACGAACCTCTTTGCTTGCTTCATCGGCATCCGTCGTTTCGTCAATAGCAGTTAAGCGGGCAATGATTGCCTTCTTCTTTTCTAGATTCTCTTGTTCTACAGAACGTTGAGAAGAAGTGGCCTTGCCTTTTTGCTCAAAGAAGTAATCACATGCAGTAATGAAACGTTTCCAAACAGCGTCCGAGTATTTTTTAGAAACAGGGCCAATTGTTTTCCATTCCTTTTGGAGCTTGGTTAAGATTTCAGCCGTTTCTTTCCATTCTGTACTATCTTTCAGAGATTCTGCTTTTTCGCACAATGCCTTTTTCTTTTCCAGATTAGCATTCATACCCTCTTTCAGCAACTTGAAGAATTCTCCTTTCTTTTTAAAGAATTCGTCACAAGCTTTACGGAAACGCTCAAAGATTTTCACGTTCATTTTCTGCGGAGCAAAACCAATTGTTTTCCATTTGTTTTGCAGGGCGATCACCTCTTGTGTCTTGGTTTCCCATGCCGCAAATGTTTTCAATTGGTCAAACTCAATAGCTTCTACTATTTCACAGATAACTGTTTTCTGATCCAAATTATGTTGTTCGCTCTCTTTTAGAGCTTCGAAATGCTGCTGATGGCGACGGTTGACGGCTGTAGAAGCGGCTTTAAAGCGATTCCATATTTCGTCACGTAATTCTTTGGCGACAGGACCGGTGTCACGGAACTCCTGATGTAGTTTCTGTAATTGATGGAAAGCGGAGACTACATCTTGTTCATCGGCCAACTTTTCGGCAGCTTCACAAAGATGTGTTTTAATCTCCAGGTTTTTTTTGAAGTCGTATTCTCTGAATTCATTATTCAGTTTTAATATATCATAGAACTTTTCAACATACAACTGGTAGTTCTTCCATAACTCGTTCACTTTAGCTTGTGGCACCAATTTCACTTCGTTCCACTGCTGCTGTAGCTTTTTAAATTCGTTGTAGGATTTGTTGGCGTCATCGGGTGATTCCACTAACTCCTTCAACTCTTCGATAATCGATAGTTTAACTTGTAGATTTTCTTCCTTTTGCTTTTCAATCTCAGCTGCCAAGGCACTTCTTTTTTCTTTAATAGCTGCCATCAAACTTTTGAATTCTTCTTCCACGCCACTGGGCTGAGCAATAAATTCTTCTTCGGCACCACCATTCTCTACGAACGTTTTTTTCGCAGCCTCGATTTCGGCATTATGAATTTTATAGAAAGTTTGCTTTAAACCATCCAGTTCCTGCTTGTTTGCATTTTCAGCATCTTGGGCAACTTCTTTTAACCGGAGCAGCACCTCTTCTTTAGTGCTTAGTTTCGAAGCATTTTCTGTCGGTTTTTCCACAATAGTTTCTTCAGCCGGAGTTTCTGTAATTTCTTCAGAAACCTCAACTGCTTTTTTTTCTTCTTCTAATTCCCCTTGTTTCAAAGGTTGGTTAGTGTCATGAGAGTCCATCATTGTATATTCGTTTTTAGGAAAACAGGATTTGTCTTTAAATCCATTAGATCACAAATTAATGAAATAAAATGATTACTTCATACTATTTTCCTTTATTTTTTTTTAATTGAGCCATTTTTTACGATAATAACACCGTAATCCCCATATACATCATCATGCCGATGATATCGTTCGTAATGGCAATAAACGGTCCTGTAGCTATGGCCGGATCTATTTTCATCTTTTCGAGTGTCATTGGAACCAAAGTACCGAAGATGGAGGCAAACATCACTACTGAGAACAGACTGATGGATACCGAATAAGTGACTGTGGCGGTTGCTCCGAAACGGATAAAATTATAGGTATATACCAGTAAAGAGATGATCGTAGCATTGATTAAGGCAACTACGGCTTCTTTGCTGACTTGCTTGAAAGTATTTTTGGCGTCAAGGGAACTGTTGGCCAAGCCTTGTACGACGAGAGCTGACGATTGAGTTCCTACGTTTCCGCCTGTACCACCAATCAATGGAATGTAAAGGGCCATTTCGGGATGCGCGGCAAAAGTGGAATCAAAGTTCCCCAATATCATAGAGTTGCCAATACCTCCAATCATACCGATTAACAACCAAGGTAAGCGGGCAGTAGTCTGGCGGAGTACATTATCGTCTGTTTCTACATCTTGAGAAAGACCGGATGCTAACTGGTAGTCACGTTCTGATTGTTCACGAACTTCGTCCATGACGTCATCTACGGTGATTTGTCCTACTAGTCGGCCTATACTGTCAAGAACAGGAATGGCAACCAAGTCATATTTCTCAATAATTTGTGCCACTTCATCGATAGGGGTGTCTACGTGTACTGAGATAGGATCCTTCTGCATTACATGTTTTACTTTAGATACAGAGGGAGATGTGATCATCTTTTTCAGTGGAAATATTCCGCGAAGGCGTTCATCATCATCTATTACATATACATAGTAGATATCGTCGAGTTCTTCGGCTTGTTGGCGCATCTCTTTCAGACATTCGGGCATACTCCAGTTTTCGTTGACGGTTACCATTTCCGTACCCATCAAACCACCGGCAGTATTTTCATCATACTTCAGCAGGTCGACAATGTCTCCTGCCTGCTCGATGTCTTCAATGTGCGAAAGTATTTCTTCCTGTTTATCCTCATCCAGTTCACGCATCAGGTCTACTGCGTCGTCCGTATCCATATAGTCAACGAAGCGTTTGGCAATAGTTTCTGATGGCAGGATGTCGAGAAACTCTTTACGAACGTCTTCATCCATTTCGACAAGTACATCCGCAGCTGTTTCATTATCAAGTAATCGGTAGACGAAGCGGGCTTCTTCCGGGTTCAACTCGTTACACAATTCCGCTATGTCAGCAGGGTGTAGGTCGATAAGAAGCTCTTTTACCTTATCGGCATCTTTTTCTTCGATAAGTTCTTTTACGTTGTCAATGTATTCTTCGTTCATAATTACAGCCTTACTTAACTTCCTATAATAATAAGGAAGACAAGTTTTGTATATTACATTTCCTACTTTGTTAGTTCAGTCCGATAATCCGGTTGGTTCTTTATGGATTTTCTATCTGAGAAACTGGTTCTATCGGAATTTTCAGTGCTTGTTCCACCTGATTTGTCAGGTGGATAAACTCTTGTACCGACAGTTGTTCCGGTCGTTTATTAAACAGGGTATCTTCTGTCAACGGGCAATCTTTACCTAAAATTGGTTTGATTGAATTTCGTAATGTCTTTCGACGCTGGTTGAAAGTTGTTTTTACAATTTGTTTAAATAGCTTGGGGTCACAACCGAGCTCTTGTGTCTCGTTGCGTGTCATTCGTATGACTGCGCTTTTCACTTTGGGAGGTGGATTGAACACCTGTTCATTTACTGTAAACAGATATTCTACCCGATACCAGGCCTGTATCAGAACGCTGAGTATACCATACGTTTTACTACCCGGTCCGGCGGCGATGCGTTCGGCTACTTCTTTTTGAATCATTCCAGTACAGCAGGGGATCAGATCCTTGTTATCCAGCATTTTGAAGAAAATTTGGCTGGATATGTTGTAAGGGTAGTTTCCAGTTAAGACGAAAGGATGTCCGTCGAACAAACGTTGTAAGTTCATTTTCAGGAAGTCATCCTCGATGATGTTATCTTCCAATGACGGATAGGCTTCTCGCAAATAGGCTACTGATTCGTAGTCTACCTCTACAACTTTTACCAACCGTTCTTTCTTAACAAGAAACTGAGTGAGCACACCCATTCCCGGTCCGACTTCCAAAATTGGCAAATCGGGGAATGTATCTACTGTATCGGCAATGTCCTGTGCCACTTTCAGGTCTTTCAGGAAATGTTGTCCGAGAAACTTTTTAGGCTTTACTAATTTCATTTATCAACTAAATAACTACTTTTGCAGCAGACAAAGGTAATTCTTTTAAATGAAGAATAAAGAATTAGGGATGAAGAAACTAATAAAAAAGGCGCTGAAACTTATCTTACCATTGGTTTTGGGAGGCTTTATCTTATATTGGGTCTATCGTGACTTCGATTTTGTGAAGGCTATGGAAGTTTTGC
>ENA-OZSA01000209-OZSA01000209.1-human-gut-metagenome-genome-assembly--contig:-NODE-209-length-11835-cov-5.851783_pt1 | contig 11835 bp, 9 predicted proteins | sample MGYA00244123_ERZ653968 | MGnify/ENA primary metagenome ERZ653968 (study PRJEB26926, sample SAMN06164670) | human gut metagenome | biome: ENVO:00009003; feature: ENVO:2100002; material: ENVO:00002003...
AACGAAAACAGCCGGATTAGAGGGGCAACCGAATAAGAAGAAGAATAAGAGGATGGCAGACATTGTGGCAGTTAATGTTAAATATGTCTTGTTTGGATAGCAGACATTATGTCAGTATAAGCTTTAAGAGTGTCAGGTATGACCGTAGAGCCGAGGGGGTGTCTGCCGAAAGTGATGTTCAAAATGTATCGGTGAGTGAAAGAAAACACAAGGTGTTTTTCCCTATGGATGTTTTGCTTGGAAGAGTTATCCATGTAGTCTTTTGTCTGTAAGAAACAAGTTTCTTGCAGACAAAAGACTGACATCACCCATCAGGTTTCGGCAAAGTGGATTGGGATATTTATTTTTCTCCGAAGAATTTTAGTATTGCCGCCATTACTATGGCACGGTCTGTTTCGCTTTCGATGCTTTCGAATGGAAATCCCATTGCGAATACCCGGTAATTTCCTTTATAAGCGATTCCGGCACTGTATTGTCCGGGTTGATAGACAAATACCGGAAACGCGGAGTCTACGGGAACGATACAATCAGGAGCTGTTACTGCATAAGCCTTCTCGTTGGGCAAACGGGGGATTTGCAGGGTGCGTCCCAATCCGGTGATCTGTCCCGAACGGGTATCTTTGAGTGAACCTTGGAAGCCGTATTTCAGAATTTTTTCCGTAAACTCCCGGTTACCCTGTGAATTACTCATGTCGCTGCCAATGTAAGACCCGCTGACGAGAAGGTTTCCTCCTGACTGACAGTAAGCGGTTAATATCCGTTGCATGGGTGAAGAGAATGTCTTATAATACGTTTTGCGTGCCGGGTTGCTTAAAATATCATCTTTCTCCAGTCCCAGGATAAAATCCACAATGGGATAATGTTCCGGTTGTATACGCCCGTTTTCGACAGCTTCATCGCTGCATGATACGAAACTGTAGTTTCCGGCAGCTTGGATTGCCTTGCCGTGTACAAAAGGATAGTCGAAAGTGTTTCCGGCAATTTTCATTCCTTCCAGTTCGTTTCCGCTATAGCCCAGACTTCCTTTTCCTTCTTTTCCCGCCTGAGAGCGATCAAAGCCGGTCTGTGCCCCGCAAAGTGAAATATTGTATTGATAAGCGACACCGGGGTCTTGTTCCAGGTCAAATCCGGCTTCGTCCGGTGTGTCGATTACTGCCGGTCCGCTCAATCGGTTAAAACCATTGATGATCAGCACTCGTGCATGTTCTTGTTTGGCTTTATAGGCAGATAAGATTTCGGATGGAAAACTTTCGCCTCCGTGGTTGACAGCTGTAACCTTAAATGAATAGACCAATCCGGGTTCTATTTTCAGGGTGTACGAAGGTTTATTCACACGTACTCCATTGTCGAAACCACCGTATCCGATACGAGTGTATACCATGTATTCGCGGGGACGGGCGGTAGGCTCCAACGGATCGTTTTCACCCTGCCATGAGAGTTCCAGGGTGTTTCTTTTTTTGCCAAACTCGATGGCGAAGTTGCTGACGGGGAGTGGTTGCACTACATACTCCTTGTTGTGCTGACTGCTGATGAACTGTAATACGGCTTTGTAAATGGCACGTCCTACGGTAAATTTGAAATTCGGGTCGTGACCGAGTTTCATATCTGCGAAATTTTGGTGTGAAAGCAATTCGACGATAGTGGATGGAGTGGCAGGCAGGCGTGTTTCGCTATAATTGCGATCCCACATACTACGGCGTGTCCACTGTATATTGAATTTGGCACGAATATCTTTTTGTATTTGGGTGAGCAGGAGATCTGCCAGGTCACGTGAAGCATACCGGCTGTTTCCCGAGTTAAGCAGTCCGTTATTGAAATCGGTGGTATAGATACTGAGTGATCCCACTATATCGTTCGTTTTACTGTATCCGGCATCACTATGCAGCGCCACGTTCATTTCAAAGGGGACACCCAGTCCTTTTTGTCCGGGATTGAATACAGAACCACCGGACAGGTAATTGATGGTGTTGGAGCGTGCATTGATGTCGTCAGCATAGTCATTTGTTCCTTGTTTGCCTCCGTAGACATCATAGGGCATACCTGCCCATTGGGCAGAATAACGGGCTCCCTCCAGATAACGGGGCAGTCCGCTTACTGTGCCGCGGGATATATTTCCCATTCCTCCGCCGAAACGAACGGCATCGGCACAGATAACCCCGTTTTCGCTGCTCTCATTGCTTAGTACCACCATGCCATAATCATTGCTGCCTTTGTCAAACTCAAAGGTTCCGAGATATACCCATGTACCACCGCCGATCCTCTGGTTGACTTTAAATTCTGTAACACCACCTTTGTGAAATACCAGATATTTGGCGTCGCTGACGCTGTTTGGAAGTGTCTGATAGGATACATATACTGCGTAACTCCCTGTTTCGGGGATTGTAGGAATCCATTCGGCAAATGCCTTATTCTTTTTCTTTTCAGTCCGGGTGAAGCGTGCGCTACCTGTCAGGAAAGGGTTTTCTCCATCTTCATATACAGGTTTTCTTTGTGCGAATCCGTAACCGTCGGTTTTCTCCCAACGGGCTTTGCGGCTTTTCATCTCCAGATAGATGGAACCGTTTCGTGTATCGTTGTCCACAATCACCTCATTCTTTTGAGTATCCCGCTCCCGGGGGGTATAGACATTAGCTCCGGCGTTTTCGAGCATAGGGATGACATAAGGCAGAATGAAAGATTGCGTGAACAGGTCCTCGGTAGTGCAGAACAAACGTGGACGTTGCCATCCCCATTCGCCTTTATCGTTCTTGTAATATTTGCCATGGCTTTGCCACAAAGAGATGTGCCGGTTCTGCAATCCTTTGGTTATTTCGTAAGGGCGGGAGGTGTTTATCACCCAAGGTGCTCCTTTATATTCTGCGTTTGAAAGCCGCGATTTATCTTTTTTCTTCTTCCCGCGAAAGAAATTGGGAATCAACTCCTCGATAGGTTGGTTGTTGGCATAAATTGTAGTTCGGAAAAAACGTACCGGGCCGGGCAGCAATTCTTCTATCTGATGATAGATTTCGTCTACTGTTTCCGGTACAAACGGCTGATAAGCAAAACTCTCGGAAGCATAGATAGATAGTTTCCTGCCTTCGAAGTCTATGTCTACGCTTTTTAACTTACAGCTTCCGGTATTGGCAGATGCCGGGGTGTAAGTCTCAAAGTAATTACTGAGCCGCTCTTTCACGCTTTTTTCTATTTCTTGTGCAAACAAGATTCCTGTCGCAGCAAAGAGCAGCAGGAGAAATATACATAGTTTTTTCATATGCTCGGTTGAATGATTATCGGGTGCAAAAGTAGAAGAAATAAATGAAAAACCGGCAATTGCCGATAAGTCATTGGCTGAGGAAGTTGCTAACTATCCATTTATTCGGTATACAGCATTCTCAATCTGTGGGTATCTACTCCCAATTGATTTTTCAGGTAGTTATCCATACCTTGATAGTCAGTGTCAATGGTTTGGAAAGCAGCTTCCAGATATTCTTTCCGTACTGTGGTGAGAGGGGCAAATCCGGGATGAGCTCGTACGATTGCATCATATTTCCCTTTTATATATTCGGCAGACAGCATGTAATCTTCCATTATCACTTCCCTGTCGACACCCAATGCTCCCAGTAGTAAGGCTGCGGCAATTCCGGTACGGTCTTTTCCCGCTGAGCAGTGAAATAAAAGAGGAGTATTCCGTTCTTCCGAAACAATCCGGAAGAATTCCCGATAAGTATCCTAAGCATTTTGGATGATATAAACGTATGCCTGTTCGAGTATTCCCGGTATATTGTTCAGGTTGAAGTGTGCCATGTCGGTCATGTCGCCTGCTTCGATAGATAAGGGAATATATTGTGTAACTGTTGAGGGAATTTTATCTGCCGCTGCTTTTTTTTCCTGCATGCTCCTGAAGTCGATGTCGGTTCGGATGTGCAAGGAGGTAAGATAGTCCAGATCGGATTCTGTCAGTTTGTCAAGATCGCCCGAACGGATGAATGTTTTCCATTTTACATGTTTATGGTCTGATGTCGGATAACCTCCCAGATCACGAATATTATAAGCTCCCTCTATAGGAAGAAGACGGAAGAATTTTTCTTGTTTCATATATAATTTGTATCTTTTCTGTTTAAACAAAAGAAGAGTGAAGAGTTCCAAACTCCTCACTCTTCTTTATTTTTATTTCACTAATTGGCTTTGGTTATAGTGGGATGTATTCTACGAATGCTTCCATTGCTTCGTAAGAAGCCAGTCCCAAGCTGTCGTAAAGAGCGGCAGTACCTCGGTTACGATCCTCGCTACGCTGCCAGAACAAGCGTTCGTCGTTGCCCAGGAATGGAGCACTTTCCATCTGTGACTGATGCTTCAGGATAGAGTTACGTTTTGCACGTAATTCTTCAGGACTGATAGGTACAGCCATTTCGATGTTTTCAATTTCCCATTCGGCCCATGCGCCACGATACATCCAGATACGGCAGTCTTTCAACCATTCGGCTCCTTCTTCCTTTTCAAGGTCTACGGCAGCAAATACGGCATCTGTACATACACGGTGTGTTCCGTGCGGGTCGGCAAGGTCACCGGCTACAAAGATCTGATGAGGCTTCACTTCACGGAGCAGGTTGCGGACAATTTCTACGTCGGCTTCACTGATCGGATTCTTCTGGATTTTACCGGTTTCGTAGAAGGGGAGGTCCAGGAAGTGACAACGTTCCAACGGAATGTTGTTGTAAGTACAAGCTGTGCGCGCTTCGCCACGGCGGATCAGACCTTTGATGGTCAGGATATCGCGTGTATCCATATCGCCGTCTTTTTTGTCTTTCAGGAATTTACGGATTTCGGCGTACTTTTCACTGATCACCTGATCTTCACTGTTTATAAAGATTTGGTTGAATCCGTTGATGAAATGCATGAAGCGAACTACTTCTTCATCGCCTACGGCAATGTTTCCCGAAGTTTGGTAAGCTACATGGACTTCATGTTTCTGTTCTACCAGACGGCGGATCGTACCACCCATAGAGATCACATCGTCATCGGGATGCGGAGAAAATACGACTACTCGTTTCGGATATGGTTTTGCACGTTCCGGACGATATGTGTCGTCTGCTTTCGGTTTACCACCCGGCCATCCGGTAATGGTGTGCTGCAGGTCGTTGAATATCTTGATATTTACGTTATAAGCAGATCCGAAGAGGGCAAGCAGCTCGCTCAAGCCATTTTCGTTGTAATCTTTATTAGTCAGTTTCAGGATTGGTTTGCCGGTCAATTGGCACAGCCACACGATTGCGCTACGGATCAGTTTGTCATTCCATTCGCAGGAAGTGACCAGCCATGGACGTTGAATGCGTGTCAGGTTGGAAGCTGCTGACAGGTCGATAGCTACATGTGCATTGTTGTGGGTCTGTAAGTAAGATGCCGGAATGGTATCTGTTACGTTACCTTCTACACACTCTTTTACCATGTGGGCTTTTTCTTCACCCCATGCCAACAAATAGATTTTCTTAGCAGCAAGAATTGTGGCTACACCCATCGTAATAGAACTGATAGGGGTGTTGTCGATGGTGCCGAATATCTTGGATGCTTCGTTGCGTGAACCGCTATCCAGCAAAATCAGTCGGGTGGTAGAGTTCAGGCGTGACCCCGGTTCGTTGAAGGCTATATTACCTACACGGCCGATGCCTAACAGGGCGATATCGATACCACCGAAGCTTTCGATGCGCTGTTCGTACAGGCGGCAGTATTCAAAGATGGTATCTTTGGCAATCGTACCGTCCGGAGTAAAGATATTCTGTTTATCGATATCTACATGATCGAGGAACATCTCTTTCAACGCATTGAAATTACTGTTGATTGCATCTTGAGACAACGGATAGTATTCGTACATGTTGAATACAATTACGTTACGGAAACTGAGTCCCTCTTCTTTGTGCATGCGAATTAATTCGGCATATACGCTGCGCGGAGAATTTCCACCCGGCAATGCCAGTACGCAGAAACGTCCTGCTTTCTGTTTATCACGAATAACCTGTGCTATTTCGCAAGCGATATGATTTGCACCTTCTTCTACAGATTCATAGATGTCTGTAGGAATTTTCTCTAATCGGGTCAATACCGATCTCTCGAATGCATTCTCTGGTCTGTAATACCTGGGGGAGACCCTGTTGAGAGTAATCTGAGAACTAAGATTTGTCTTCATAAGTTTGTTATTAATTAAGTTTGACTGAGTCTTTGTCGTTATTGGAAACTCTGAACAAATATATATAAAAACAATCAACTATGCGATAAGGTTGACAGGGAAATTAAATTAAAATCTTTTTTTACCTATAAATAGGGAGGAGGGAACGATAAATGATGGGAGATAAACGATGAACGGTTTTGAACAATGAGCGATAAGTAACAGGCGATAAATAATAAACGATTAACGGGCTGCACCGGCACAGCCTGTTAATCGTTATCGCTCAAAAACGTTTATCGTTTAAAACAGAGTATTTGTTTCAGGTACCAACTTACCCATGGCCCATACGGCTCTTACGTTGAGGTCTTCGTCCAGTACCAGAATATCGGCATCCTTACCTTTTTGCAAGGAACCTTTGCGATCATATACCCCCATGATGCGTGCCGGAGTTTCGGAAGCCATGCGAACTGCATCTTCCAGTGGGATCTCTGCTTTCTGCACAACGGTGCGGATCAGGCGGTCCATGGTGGCGACACTTCCCGCCAAAGCAGAATGGTCGGCCAGTTTGCAGACTCCGTCTTCGATAATTACGCGCGGGTCGAAAGCCTCTTTGCTATCACTATCGGCACATGCAAGGGCATCGGTGATCAGACAGGTTCTTTCCACACCTTTTATTTTATATACGAGTCTCAGGATCGTAGGGGGGACATGAATACCGTCGGCTACTACTTCTACTGTCATGTCATCCAACAGATAAATGCTTTCGACTGTACCTTCGTACTTGTACTCTCTGCGTTTGTGGAAGCCGGGCATTGCATTATAGAAGTGGGTTGCATGAGTGTATCCGGCTTCATAAGCTGTACGGATATCTTCAAATTCGGCTTGTGTATGTGCTACGGAAGGCAGTATGCCTTTGGCAGCAATATATTTACCGAATTGCATGGCTCCCGGAAGTTCCGGAGCAGCATCCCAACGCTTGATGCAATGATACTGTTCTACGATCGGAATGTATTCATTCGGATCAGGATTTTTAATGTTTTCCGGAATTTGTCCTCCTGCCATTTTCATGTTCAGGTAATGACCTTCGAGGTGCAGTCCCAGGATAGGGCTGTTTTTCTCTTCCATCAACTTGGTACAGGTTTCTGCAGCTTGTTGAATCATGGGGACTGTAGATGATGACAGTGTGGGGAAGATACTTGTTGTGCCATGTTTCATGTGAGTATGGACCGCTGCCCGGAAAGCATCTTCCGTACATTCCATAAAGTCGCGGCCTCCACCACCATGCACGTGGATTTCTACTCCACCGGGGACTACATACATACCTTTGACGTCAATAAGTTCAGCTCCGATAACGGCCAGATCGCAGTTTGTGACTTCTAAAATCTTATTGTCTCTGATAAGCACGGAACCGTCTTTCATCCATCCTTGGGGGGTGAGTATACGTGCATTAATTAATTGGGTTAACATTCGTGTTATGAGTTAAATTAGGGTTTGTTTTTTGGTACAATAAATTGATTGTCTGGCAAAATTAGATACTTTTTTGCATTTATATACTATAATTCAAGAGATATTTTTAGTAAATACGGAAATTTAGGCTTGGATATTTAGTAAAGGAGAAAGGGGTCTGCATCTTTCCAGCTAGGGAATTTATGACGAAAAGTAGTGAGGGCTTCCAGGCTAAGTTCAATGGTTTGTATTTTTTCTTCCGAATCGGGAGTTCCTGCCAGGTTTTCTCCTTTAGGTCCATATAAAGCGGAATACCCCGGATAGCAGAGCCCGTTGCCGTCCTGTCCTATACGGTTCACACCGCATACATAACATTGATTTTCAATGGCACGTGCGCATAATAATGTATTCCATGCCTGAATACGTGGAGTCGGCCAACTGGCTACATATATAAGGAGGTCATATTCATTGTTCACATTCCTGCTCCAGACAGGAAAGCGGAGGTCGTAACATACCTGCAGGCAGATGTTCCAACCGTTGTAGGGAATGATCACTTTCCGGCTGCCTGCCGAAAAATGTTCCGCTTCGTGTCCCATGCGGAAGAGGTGGCGTTTGTCATAGTAAAATTCCTGTCCATCGGGAGTGATCAGGAAAGCCCGGTTATAATAAGAACCTTGTTCTTCACAAATGAAACTCCCGGCCAATGACAAATGAAATTCTATGGCATAATTTTTGAGACTCCGGAGCGTGGTACCGGAAACCGGTTCGGCTAATAGCCGGCTGTTCATGCTGAATCCTGTTGTAAACATCTCCGGTAAAACAACAATCTCCGTTGTTCCGCGAAGAGGTGATAGCTTTTCGCGGAGCAAACGGAGATTTTCCTGTTTATTTTCCCAGATAATATCTGTCTGTACAATCGAGATTTTCATGAATAATCATTCAACGTCTCCAATGGAGAAGTTCTCGGGATGTTTTCCCTTGAAATCTTTGAAATAAAGTTTTATTTCACGCATATCCTTTTCAATGTCTCCGCTGGGCATGATTGCTTTGGTGGAGGTAACTGTTTTCGTATTGTAATCGATTCCGATCAGCACGATAGGGACTTGCGCTTTCAATGCGATGTAGTAGAATCCTTTTTTCCAGTTGGGGTTGCGTTTACGGGTTCCTTCGGGAGTGATTGCAAGATGAAACTTAGGTCTTTTGGCAAAGACCTCTGCCATTTGTTCTACCAGTGAGCTTTTGCGTCCTCGATTTACGGGGATGCCGCCTACGGCCTTGAACAAGATTCCTAAAGGAAAGAAAAACCACTCTTTTTTCATCATGAAACTGGTTTTACGGCCTATCGCTCCATAAAACAGTTTACCGATAAAGAGGTCCATATTCGTTGTATGAGGTGCCGCACAGATTACACATTTATCATAGTTCGGTACCGTTACATTGGTTTTCCACCCCAACAGGTGATAGTAGATAAAGCTATATATTGCTTTCTTCATTCTTAATTCAGTTTCGCGATAGCGTCGATGATTTCATTTACCTTTGCATTGAAGTCCGAACGGAATTTTTTGTAGAATCCTTTCACGTTACCCGGTTCTGTATGACTGATTCGACTGATGAATTCATCTTGCATTTTCATAATTTCCACCATCAACTCATCAGCTTTCTTTTTGTCGGTACCCGGTATAAACTTACTGTTGATCAGACACTCTGAAAATAATTCACCTGCGATATAATTTACGTTTTTTTTAAGTTCTCTTCTCTTTGCCATTATTCCAAATGTTTTATGTGAGTATATAGAAAATATTTTCGGTAAAGATAATGACTTTCTTTGGTTCTGAGTAATAAATTTGAAATAATTAAATAAATCCGTGCTCTGTCTGTCCGGTTGTCCGGTCGTCTGAGAAGGGACCGAAATAGGGTGTAGCCATCCGCAAGGCAGAGCTACACCCTATTGTCCGGATGGCTACACCCTTTGCTTCATAAGGCTACACCCTATCGGGATACGGGTTAAGTTTCTTAAAAAGAGAATCCTAAATTTACGTAGAATCCCACGTCTTTGGATTGATTGGAATATCCTAATGAAGCTTCCAACGGACCGAACATACTGTCCAGGCCGTATCCGATACTGCAACCGTAAATCCGGTTACCTTTCAGGATCTTGAAAAAATTGTCATCACTCAAGGCGAAATTTCCGGCCAACGTGATATAATGTTTGCTACCCATGCGTTGGCGTAGTTTCAAGGAAGCCACGGCAACGGAATTGTGAGTTAGTTCTATATTGTAAATTCCTGCAAACGGGAGTTGTTGAGGAAGGTAACGGCCGAATACATCGCCTCCTAACGCATTTTCATAAGCATAAGGGATCTCTTGGCCGATCAATACCCTGCCATAAAGTGCCGGGATCAATGTCAGGCGGTTACTTATGGAGAATACACTTTCCCAGGAAGCACTGAGTGCAGAGAAGGGGGCATGTCCGTTATATCGGGCAAAGTTGTCTGTGTACAGCGAATAAGCTCCGGAGAAGTTACTTCCCTTAGATGGAAAATACCCTTTGTCGAAAGTGTTGTAACGCAATTGTGCAAAATAGCTGATGAAATATTCGGAATTGACATTCATCGTAAATTCCGGTTTCTTGAAGAGGAAATCTTTGTATTTGAAATACTCGATTCGTGCTCCGAACCCAAACCGAAAGTTTTTATACCATACATCCGAAAATCCAAACTCACCGGAATGATATTTGTAAGTAGTGTTATAGGCACGGTCACCATGATCGTAAATGTTGATGTCATTGTATTGGAACATGTACGAAAAGTTGACGTTTCGTTGTTGCATCGGCTCCAATGTATAGTCTACCCGTGCCATGTATCGTTTGCCCAATCGCCCGGTGACGGAGACTTTGGAGGGAATATGAGTCTTTAACTGTGCCGTAGCGTTTATTAATAATGAAGCTATCTCTTCCGAGTCGAACCGGATGCCTACATTAATCGTTTTCTCGTACTTTTTCTCTAGCAGGAAGTTTAGTTTGTAACCTTCGGGAGTATCGGTCAGTGTATAACTGGCATTTGAGTAAGACTGGTTTCCACGCAGGATGAACAGTGCCTGCTCAATCTGACGCATGCTGATTCTGCTGTTTTCTTGCAGTTTACATTTCTTCATTAACCATTTCTTATCGTTTTCTTCTACATCGGAGAAGGTGATTTCTTTCACATGCAGGGTCCGGTCCTTTGAGAACATGGTATAAGGGCCGTGCGATTGGGGTACGAACGTGTCTGCAATGCCGATTTTCTTTTTGAGAGCGAGCAGAGAAGCCCATTGCTTGCGGGCTGCTACTTCTCCCCGGTGCATCAGGGAGTCGATGGCTGCGGGAGTAAAACTGGCCGAGGAATATCCTTCTACATTTACCTTTATATAAGTATCGGTCAGGCCGACATTGCTTTGATGGTTGTTTTTAGTTGTCAGGTCGATGATTTGAGAGAGTATGTCCGGAGCGCTGTTTAGTTTGTCGATTCCTTTCAGATTGTTTTGTACATCTACCCCGATGATGATATCCGCACCCATCGATCTGGCCACATCTACAGGGTAGTTGTTGATCATGCCGCCGTCAATCAGGATCATACTATCCTTCCGTACCGGGGTGAATACTCCCGGAATAGCCATACTGGCCCGCATAGCTGTGGCAAGTATTCCATTGTGGAACACAATCTGTTCGCCATTTACGATATTTTGTGAAACGCAGGCAAAGGGGATGGGAAGTTTGTTGAAATCTACGGAATCGTGATATCCCACTGTCAGTTCCGTAAAAAGATTGGCCAGATTTTGTCCTTTTATGATGCCACCTGAAACTGCATCTTTGGGACTTTTGGTAAACGGAAACGAAAAAACATATTTTTCTGACTTTTCACGTTCATTGAGTGACATGGCGCTACGTTTCACCCGGTCGCTCAGTAAGAACATCCAGTCCTGTTTGCGCACCATGCTGTCCAATTGCTGAGGAGTATATCCGATAGAGTATAATCCGCCGATAATGGATCCCATACTGGTACCTACTATATAATCGATCGGAATGCCGGCTTCTTCTATGACTTTCAGTGCCTGGATATGTGCTACCCCTTTTGCACCTCCTCCACTGAGTACCACTCCGACTTTTTTACGTTCTTGTGCCAGAGCGGGGAGTGCCAGAAAAAGTACCGGTAACAGAACTAATATCCTGTCTCTTATACACATCTCCGAGCCCACGAGACCCTAAGACATCT
>ENA-OZSA01000216-OZSA01000216.1-human-gut-metagenome-genome-assembly--contig:-NODE-216-length-11480-cov-3.314223_pt1 | contig 11480 bp, 15 predicted proteins | sample MGYA00244123_ERZ653968 | MGnify/ENA primary metagenome ERZ653968 (study PRJEB26926, sample SAMN06164670) | human gut metagenome | biome: ENVO:00009003; feature: ENVO:2100002; material: ENVO:00002003...
CGAGATGTCTTAGGGTCTCGTGGGCTCGGAGATGTGTATAAGAGACAGGCTCTGATTTTAATAATTCATCCATCATCTGGCTCCTTAATTTCTATTCCAATGATATTTTCGTGATATAGCCCTTTGATGACGCGGCTATTGAGTTATTTTTTATAGAGTAGATATTGATCTGCATGACTCCCCGTCTGGCTGCCTGGGAACTGATATTGACCCGAAAACCACCTGCATGATCACCCGATGGCAAATAAGTACCTATTTGCGTCCCATTGATTTTCACGTTAACTGCATAGCTATTTAAGACTGAGTCATTTTTTGCTAGACTGATGTCATGTCCGCTGATGACCAGATAGCTGCATCCAGTAATATCCACCTCTGCAGATGATGTAATACTGCTTGACCCTGTACCGGAATTAAAATAGATCTGCTGTGCCTGAAACTCGCATCTTGCATTCGCTCCTGAAACAGATGGGGTAAATCCCACACTGTTCACGCCATTATAATACAGATCCTGGGGAGCGGGTACCCACCCCTCAAAGTTCCCCTGTATCCCAAGGATCCATTCATTCTTTTTGACCTTCTCTGGCGTAATCCCCGCCATATTGCGGATATCCTCCCAAGACAGGTATACCTCTGCGTTCTCATTATAATAGCCTCCTGGAAGCCTGATCCACATACGCTGATTACCGCCATCATTCCCCTTGCTGTTCCCCCACCCCCAGTATCCGCCACGGTTTTGCATGGTGCCGCTTTGTCTTTTCTTTGGGTCTGAGGTGTAAAATGTTTCTCCATTTAAAACGTGAGCTGCCTGAGCATTTCCGGTAAGTTCAAGTTGCCCTTCTGCCGGCTCATCCCCGGATCCCCTAAGTATCGCCGTGTATCCTTTCATCAGCTCTGCTGCTGTTCCTGTACACTCATCACTTCCTGCTTTCCCACCCATTGCGCCTGTCGGATAAAATCTCGCCATACCGCTACACCCCTTTCAATTCAACCGTGCAATCTGCTGTCGGTTTTTTATATTTGCAGGTCGCTGTTACTGTTCCGTCCCCACTGTCAAAATAAGTTATACACCCATATGCCCTCCCTTTGGCTTTACTCTCCGTTTCGTTGTTTCCATCATCCACAAAGGCTGTCATAGGCGTATCTTCTTCCGTAATCCCCTCCACATTTACCGTCTGTACAAAAGGGCCGTTTCCTGTCCATCCAGTTGCCAGAAAAATAATATTTTTTCGACTCTTCATTTTCCTGCACAGATAATTGTCATTGTCCAGCAATGTCTGATATCGACTGTCGAACGTCTTAGGTTCTGCGCGATCCTGGGTTGTAATCGCCTCCATTGTTTCTGAAAATCGAGGATTTTCTGTAATTGGTAATTTTGCCATGTCCACATCCTCCTTAGAAAATTTCGTCCATATCAAAAATAAATACCATTCCTTCGTCTTTGCCCTTTGGCAAAAAAGTTATGTATGCAACCAGATCCCCCTCTGCGTCAAAAAGTCCTTGTTCCGAAATATTCTGATTCACTAATTCATTTTTTTCCAAGCGCACCGTATAACGGCAGGATGTTTCTTTCTCGTCTGTATACATATGGCCATTAACACTCTTTTTTAACACCTCTTTTTTCAGTGCCGTTTCTGTTCCAGTTGGTTCAATGACCTCTCCCTGTGGATCAATTCCTCCGGTTCCAAAAGCCATGTGCGTAATCTTTGGAAGTGTTACATCTCCTGCGTGTGCTTTACAAAGTTTCTTTCGTCCAATTTCTGTAATTACTCCATGTGGCATCTTTATTACCTCCCTATAAATCATAATCAAAAATCTCTGCATCCAGTATTTTTTCACCATTCAAAGTGTATGTTCCATCTAAATACCAGAGGTCATTTTCGACCCTTAGATGGCCGCTTATCTTTTTCCCAACCGCTACCCCTCCTGTTATCCTTAAGCGATTTTCCGTATTGTTTTCTTTTACAGCCTGGTTCACTATCTCCAAAGCAGATTCTGCCCTTTGCTCCAACTCTGCACTGCTCTCCACCTCTAAGATCGTAGACTGACCACATGCAGCCTCAACAGGTGTTTCTCCTGTAATCCTCAGTCTGGACGGATAAAACTCTAATTCTTCCGTTCGGTAGCCATTCAAACGATATGTACTGTCCAACTGCCATGTGCCATCGATCATCAGGTAAGCTCTGTTATTTCTGGCATAAAACTCCGAAAAAATTTCCAGACGGCTATCCGTATCCACCGTTTCTGTTACTTTTGTTTGCAGAATCAGAAAAAAATCTTCCAGCCAGGATCTCACATTTTTATATATGTTTAACTGCCGTTTAACCTCTGTCGCATACCCCAGAGGAACCACCGCATCCTCATCCACTTTGGCATAGGCTCTGAAATGGTATGGTTCTCCCCCATACTCCATCCATTCCTCAATGTACCCTCCTCCCAGAACCGTTGCAAGGAACTCATTTAAAACAGATGGCGTCCCGGCCCGCATATGCCAAACCAGACTCTGCATGATCAGCCGTTCTTTCATCTTACGTGGCATGGACTGCTCATAATACTGGGTATTCATTTCTATTGCCATCAGATCCAGCGCTTCCTCCGGTACCTGACTGATCTGGGCGTACAGATGGATTCCCGCAGAAAAGCGACCCAGGCGCCTCATCGCCTCTCCTACTGCAAAGCTGACCGCACGTGATTCCGGCGTAAGCAGGTTAGACGGCAAAATATCTTTTATCTCTCCATGCAAAAAATCAACCATCCCGTAAGCCTCCATAAGTAATCACCGGAGCAGAAACTATACCGATCTGTGAATCAGAAACCTCCGTGTACAGTGGCTTTTTAACCTCCACAGACTGGACGCCTGCCTGCATAATCTCGCAGATCAGTTGAGCCGGGGTGATATCCCGCCCAATTTTTTTCTGCCAGGATATAAAATTATTACAAGCAGCTTGCACTGCATTTTGAATTGTAGCTATCATGTCCTTGTCTGCCGATCGGATATAGTACGTAAATTCAATCTCGTACTCCACTGCCTCCGGGGCTTTGATTACTACATGATCCGTTAACGGCCGCCGCCCTCCGTCCTTTATATATGCTGTCAGCTGTTCTATAAAGGTCTTTGATGGAAGTTCCCCATCCACAGTGATATAGATATCTACCTCTCCTGGCGACTCTGTGATCACCCGACATTCCCCAATAGAGGAACTGTACGTCTTGACCCAATATTCATAAGCAGATTCCGGGCCGGCCGTAGAATAGCTGGAAGGTGCAAGATAAATACGCTCCGCCAGTTCATCGTCCGTCTCCCTGTCCGCACCTCCGCTAGTGATATCTATATTGGAGACGCTGGCATTAAACGGCAGCGGATCCACCAGCATTGTGATATCACCCTTGGCGTATCCATTTCCTACGGTTCCCACAGTCTGACATACAGCCGGAAGATCTGCTGTCAACTCCCCCGCTGGTATTTCTCCCGTTTCCATGATCTCAAAATACAACTCCTGGCCTTTAACGCGGGTTCCTTTGGGTATAACCGCCTTCCGGCTTTGCTCTGCAGACAGCAAAAACCTCATAGTGGTCTTAGCAGGTGCAGCTTCATTGCGAATCACACCTTTAAGCGCCGCAAGATTATCAAGAAATTCTCCTGTGCTGTATTTTAGCAGCCCCATCTTACCAGCCTTATCCTCATACTGATATCCCTGGTAAATCGCCACGGCACAGGCATAAAGAATCAAACGGTATGGATCCGCTGCGGCCAGCGTGACCGCATTTCCCGTCAGTTCCTTATATTGTTTTTCATAATCCTTAATCAGCTGTTCCTTTAATTCCTCAAAGCTGACTGCTTCAATAAAAGTCACATCTGGATAATTTTTCAGCCTCTCGATTCCTTCCATCAGCGTCCCTCTCTTCCAGTAAAATAAATGTGCGGGATCAGCAGCCCCTGAGCATTTTCAAACTCAATGTCTTTCACTTCCACCCTCGGTTCATATTTCTCCACTTTTCGATATGCCTCTAACGCAAACAGACTTTCCGCCACCTCCGGCAGTTCATCCAGGCACTCCCACGAAATGCCAAAATCCCGATCTGCCGGCTGACTTCCTGCACGTGTAGAAAAAAGCGTCGTCAGCGTGCGAAGCAATTCCTGTTCATTCTCCGTTCCTTCGACACTGATTTTATATTCTTGGTTCACGTCTCCCACCTCACACATACTCCTGTAAATTCAGGCTGGCCGTTGCCTTATATATCTCCCCGCCCCTCAGAATCACATCATAGGCTGCCGAACATTTCGTAATAACCCACTTATTCTTTCCTATCAGACGCCTTCCCAGCACCAGATCATATGCCTCACTTCCCTCTGCCATCCGTTCCAACGTCTGCAGCATCATTCTGGGTTTCACTCCCAAAGAAGCGTCCAGTGTAATTTCAAATGATATCGTCTGAAGGTTCGGCCCACTGTACTCCGTCAAAGGTTTCAAACCAATCCTGTCCATTGTCTCCCACGATGCGCTGATTTCCTGTTTCATATTGCGTATCGTCAATACTCGGCTGTCCGATACCCGAAACAGGACATTTCCCAATACTCCAATCACTCCACGCCCTCCAATCGTCTGACACGTTTTTCGAGTTCAAGCAACTCCGACAGGCTCATGCTTTCGTTCGCATTTTCCAGACGGATCTCCGGCCCATGAACAATCACTGTGCCTTCCCTGTACTCCACATATGCCCCTTCCCCCAAATCTTTCCGATATAATGTTTCCTTCGGCAAGGCGTCCTCCTGGCTCCAAAAACTTCCCAGTACCACTCCGCTGCTGGTATCATTTGACAGATGCAAAACCACTACCTGATCCCCTATTTTCGGCGGCGCATACTCCCCTCGCCCCGCAAACAGCTGCATGGGAGCAGTTGTCTGATCCCGATCCTGATAATAGATTCGGATTCCTCCATCCTCTTCTATAGATGATACCACGCCTACTCTTGCAATATCCTGCACTGCTTTCACCTCCCGCTATGATGGTATGTTAAGCGACATTCCCGGCCAGATCCAATAGCCACGGTTTGAACTGGTCTTTCCATGTTTCTTAGCCTCTGCCTCGATTTTGTCTTTATTGGCATTATACAGATCTTTGCATCGCGACGGCGTTCCATAAAACTTCCGGGATAAATCCCACAGATTGTCTCCCTTCTGTACTATGTATGTGCCTCCCGTTCCCGTTCCAGACGGTGCCGCGGCCCCCTCTGCACCCCCGTCCGGTATTCTGCTAAGTGATGCCTGCATATTATAGGACGCCCGGCCGATCTGGTGCGTAACCTTTTCAATAAAGTATTTCCCGTCCATCTGTCCAAAGCCCTGTAGCTGCACCGTTAATGTAGCCATCAGAGAAAATTTAGGCGGCAATGTCAACTGCATCGTGCTTTCTTTGCGGTTCGCATTTCGAATAGCTGCCTCCCCGATCAAACGTGCATCCGCTTCACTGTCCGCTTTCTGGTTCGTTTTATAAAGCCGTCCCTCTGTTCCTATCATAACATCCACCGTTTTCTTCGTTTTTGGATTCCTGTAGCTCACCCGCGCCCCTGTATAAGTCCCCTGCATAGAACTTCGGTAAGACCATTTAGAACACATATCCGGCGTTATTGTAATCACAGGCGTCCGAGCCGAATACACACTGTAATCCCAGATTACCAGGCGGTTATAAAAAACCTTAAGGCCCAGACCATACTTTTCACAGATCGATCTTAAAAAATCACTATCTGCCTTTTTATCCTGCTCTGTCTTTGCCACTGAAATATCCTTCGCCTCATAAACCAATTCAAGCCCATACTTTCCGGCTATCTCAGCTGCTATCAGCTGCACCGTGGCAGCCTCCCAGGTTTTTGTATTTTCCGTCCCTTTAAATCCTGTATCGACTGGGGCGGACACTCCATTGATGCTCCCTCTTGCAGGAGGCGAGGAAAAACCAAAATCATCCACTATGAAAGAGCCGCACTGTATCGTCATTTTTTCCCCTTCATAATTCCAGTCCTCTAAGGTAAGGGACGGGATCAGCACATCCCCATTTTTAGGGATCCATGCATTTCTCCATTTCAGATCCCGATCCAACAGATCCAGCGATATCATGTCAGATTCATCTACCGAATCTGTATAGGTGATCTGTTCCAGATATGGGGCCAATTCGCTGTATGCCTCTGTCCCATTGTAAACCAGACTCACCGATTTTCTGCGTGTTTTGCTCACATCTGTACCCCCTTACGCCACGATGGCAAATCATCCTGTACTGATACAGGAAGTGCAGGCGTGCTGACTGCGACCCCTGTCGGGAACACAAAGTAGTCCAGCAGCGGAAAATTATTTGCCATCAAATAGTCCAGGTATTTTTCATTTCCATAAACTTTTTTTGCAATTATATCCCAGGTATCCCCCTGGATCGTCTGATAGACTTCATTCATACGGAATCAGCACCTTTCTAAGAATTGCGAAAGCATTTAAACATCAAAAAAGCCCAGCTTTTTACTGGACTATTTTTATATTCCCCCTCTTGACTTCCACGTTATAACGTGGTACAATAGAGTCATCAAAAGGAAAGGAGGTCGGCCAATGGGTAAGAAAAAAGAGAACTTGTTCAACCAGATAATTAAAGCAATGGTTGCCGCCGCCGCTTTAATATCTTCCATAGCACAGTTGATACAAGCTCTCAAATAAAAGAACAGAGAGGGGATATCTCCTCTCTCCCTTTCCCATCTTACCACATTAGCCCAATAATATCAATGAAGTTTGATACCATACTGCTTATCTTTACTATTATCTTTGCCTTTGGAACAGATTGGTCTATTCCTGCTTGTATTTTTGTTATCTGCTCCTCTATTTACTGTTTATTTATTACATTACCCAATATCAGGAGGCTACTACATGAACTTAAAGAAAATAAGGAATAAGAAATCTCTCAGTGTCCGTGCTCTCTCTCAACTGTCCAATGTTCCACAGCGTACCATTGAGGATATCGAAAGATTTGACCGCTGCAAAGTAGACACAGCTATTAAACTGGCTGATGCTCTCGGCGTTACACTAGACGAACTATGCCGGGAGCAAAATAACAAGGAGGAATGAACTATGTCCAAATATGTTTATCCCGCAGTTTTTACTCCCGAAGAAAACGGTGCCTATTCCATTATTTTCCCAGACTTAGAGGGTTGCTATACCTGCGGAGACAGTCTGGAGGATGGAATCGAAATGGCCGAGGATACCCTGGCTCTCACTCTTTATGGGTATGAAAAAGACGGGCGAGAAATCCCCAAAGCATCTGCTCCTGCATCTCTCAAGGTATCTGAAAACGAATTTGTGAATTTTATTTCCTGCGATACTATGACATATCGGAAAATGTATAATAATAAAGCCGTTTAAAAAACTCTTACCATTTCCTTTTAGACCGCCTTTCCCTGGCGGTCTTTCCCTCTCTAAAACGCCTGCCGGTACTGCTCTCTTCTAAACCGTTCCATGTATTCCACAAACTGCTCATAGGATACGTTGAGTCCTTCCATCACCTGATCTTTTACATTCTCCCCAGCCTGCACATGGATTACAGGAGAAAATACAGGAGCCGCAGAAACAGCCTGTGTCTGGGACTGTGATGCTGCTCCCGCTGCATTTAACTCCCCAGCCATGCGTCCATAGTTATTCTGATTGTAAGCTCCGAGCAATTCCCCCGCCTGACGCCACAATCCCAGCGATCGTTTGGATCCGTCAATCGGGATTGCCATCTCAGGGCTTTTTTCCGCAAACCATGAAAGCGTAGGGCTTTCTATAAGCCCTCCAGAGGCATAATGCTCAATGGGTTCTGGATTGTTTCCATATGCTCCAGACCGATATCGGGTTATGGTATCCAACGTAATGGGTACACTTACAGATACCCCTTCCTCAAAAGTCGCCTTGATTGTATTTAATACATCCTGAGCAGCTGCCCTGACATCTCCATTTTTTTCCTCAATCGCTTTCATCACAACATCCGGCACCATCCCTGTCTGTTGTTGTATTGTGGCCGTAAGCAGTGCATAATCCTCATTGTTTGCGATTGCATCCCCAATCAATTTCCAGATACTTTGCTCATCCCCAGTAACAGCTTTCATAGAAGCCATATCATATAACGATTCTTCGATTACAGCAGCAGGCGAAAGCCCAGAGGCTTCCATCTGCTGCTGTAACTGTTCAAAATCCTCCTGGGTGGGGAGCATCCCCTCCATCAGCAACTTAACGGCATCCCGTGAATCCCTGCTCATCCCGTTTGCATTGGCAGCCTCCGTTATCATCCTGTCAAATGACATCTTAAGCCATTCAGGGTTCTGATTATCCTCCAGAGTCTGCGGAAGTTCTTCCTGTATATTTTGGTTGACCGCATCCAAAGCCGGCCCGATTTCATCCCCGTAAAGCGACATTATGGAATCCCGCATGATCTGATAACCATTCTGAATGATATCTGCCTTCTGTTCATAGTACCCCTGTAGTGCCTCATTTGACTTTGTATCAAACTCTTCCTGAGAAATCCCCCCTTCCATACCTTTTTCTCCTGCTATACGCTGCGCATTCAAACTGGTCAGTATTTTCTGATAAGACGCATCAACGCCACTGTTGGCCTGATCCGTATATTCCTGGATGGACTGCTGCAAGTTCTGGAAGGTATCTGCATCCAGCAGATCTGCACCGGCATATTGGTTTTTTATCATCTGCATTTTCGCAGTATTCTCTGCCTCAGTTATCAGGGAGGTAATTTCTGATATCTCTTTCAAATAGCCATCCACTATCTGTTGCTTTGGCAGATCAAAACCGTTTTCCGTGATATCTGTCAGCACTTCATTTAAGCTATCCTGCAAAGGGATCAGGCGCTGATAAAGAGACTGGTAAAACGTATCGCTGTCCTCCAGTATCCCAGAGCCATACGGATCATCTTCTCCAAATACGATATCGACCGCCATCTTAAGTTCATATCCGCTGTTTGTAATATATTCCTGGGCGTCCTTCACAAAGCTTTCAACACTGCTTACATAAGACTGAGTATCATTGGTATCAAGCTCAATCCCCATTGAAAACTTCCATTCAGTTTTCTTGATCTCCTTTAAACTCTGGTTTAGAGACTCCTTAAATTCCTGCACTTTATCGGAAGTTTCTTCAAAGACATCTATCTCATTAAACAGACTGCTGCCGCCACTGACCACATGGCGCGCCACCTCATCCAATTCTTCCATAGATAACTTGATATCTCCAAAGTGCTCCGCAAGGTTCGCCTTTGCAGCTTCTTTGTAGGCTGACTGGATAGCCGTTCCAATTCCCACGATCCCACCGATAGCAAGTCCAGCCACTGTAACCGGCCACGCACTTATCATTCCCGAAAGTTTTCCTAAGAGTGCGACTCCATTCTTATAGGTCTGTACGCCTTTAAATGTACCAAGCGCCGCCGTAATCCCCATTAAGGTTCCCTTGATTACGTTCGGATGATCCAGACTCCATTCTCCAAAGGCCATAACAGGGCTCAGCCCTGCTGCGATATCCTCTCCAAACGCCTTTACCTCCCGACGAATTGTCGGTATGTTTTCCTTCAGATATACCGTCAGATCTTCAATTCCTTCGGTAGCACCCTGGGTCAGTTCCCGCAGTTCCTCCGAAAATCCTCCATACGCCTCAATTCCCAGCCCCTCAGCAGCACTCGAAAGAATCGTCAGGTCTCCCTTCAGGTTATCTAAGCGAATCTTTGACATTTCCTGGGCAGCTCCGGTACTGTGGTCGATTGCCTCTGCCAGTTTGTTAAAATCCTCCTGAGATGCATTAACAATCGCCAGAAGAGCCGACATCCCTTCCTTTCCTGCAATACCAGCGGCATATTCTGCTTTCTGGGCTTCTGATAATTTAGAGAACCCCTCCCTTGCATCTCCCAACAGTTCACGCAACGAGAGCATCTTTCCGTTACTGTCTGTCAGGGACAGTGAAAGTGCATCCATGTACCCTTGCATCTGGTTCGTTGGTTTTGCCAGGTTCGTCAGCGTAGCTCTCAGTGCGGTTCCTGCTTTTTCACCCTTTATATTTGCATTCGCCATCAGTCCAGCTGCGATTGCCACATCCTCGTAAGAATACTTCAGTGCACCAGCCACTGGCGCTACATATTCCAAAGTCCCTCCCAACCCTGCAACATCCGTATTAGAGGCGGCGGCAGCTTCCGCGAGAACGTCCGCAAATTTAGCTGCTTCATTTGCACCTTTTCCAAATGCTGTCAGCGCACCAGTAACAATTTCCGAAGATAGCGCCAGATCTTCTCCCGACGCTGCGGCCAGATACATAACACCCGGAAGGCCGTCTAACATCTGCTGCGTTGTCCAACCAGCAGACGCCATATACTCCAATCCCTGTCCAGCCTCTTCCGCCGTAAACTGTGTGGTCTCTCCCATCTTCTTAGCCAAGGCGGTAAGCCTCTGCATATCTGATCCCGAAGCCTGAGAAATAGCCTGTACCGTGCTCATCTGGCTTTCAAATCCCATGCCAAGCATAGTAGACGCCCCCAGAAGGCCCGCCGTCCCGGCTGCAGCCATCTGGCTTCCTTTCACCACAGTTCCAAATACTCGATCTGCCACTTTTCCCAGGCTATCTATTCCTTTAACACTCATCCCGCCAAAGGAATCCCCTATTTTCTGTGCTGACAAACCGGCATATTTTTCCAGACTGTCGATTTCTTTGCGTGCCCTCTTAATAGATGCGCCTAAAGACCGATCCGTCTCTCCTGCAATCATGATTTCTAACTCATACTTGCTCTTTTTACCAGCCATCCGTCACCGCTCCTTTTTTTTCATTGCTTCCTTTTCCTGTCTGGCCGTCTCCACCGCATCCCGCACATAACGCATAGCCTTAGGAAGCGTCAATGTCAAAAAGAACTGCGGGCCGGATCTTGTATACCGTCCCGCAGATATAAACGCCCGGTTCGCTTCCCTGACATCCGAAAAGCAGGCTATGCCGTAAGGTAGAAAAAACGGTATACTCTGCTCTTTAATGCAACACTGTCCTTTGCCTTGATCTTCTGAATCGCCTCCAGTGGGTATCCGGTTACACGGGAAGCGAGCAGCTGAGCAAAACGCAGTTTCCCTTCCTGCATAATGATCCCGTCCCCTCCCTGGGTCTCATACAGATCATACACCACATTCAGTTCCTCTCCTGTCATTTCCCTCAGCTTCGTCATATCCAGTTCCTGTATCTCCTTCCCCTGCCATTCCACAGGGAATGTAAGCTCCAGTATTAAAAAATCCTTTTTCTCCTTCTGTTTTTCTGCCATACGCTCCTCCTTTAACACATATCACGGACTTCTTTTAAAACATCCTTGCCGTTGATAATATACACGCCATTCAGACGATCAATTTCAAGCATTGTCTTGCTCCCCAGGACAATCTTATAATAGCTCAGTCCAAGGGCTGTCTCTTATACACATCTCCGAGCCCACGAGACCCTAAGACATCTCGTA
>ENA-OZSA01000217-OZSA01000217.1-human-gut-metagenome-genome-assembly--contig:-NODE-217-length-11468-cov-7.358539_pt1 | contig 11468 bp, 10 predicted proteins | sample MGYA00244123_ERZ653968 | MGnify/ENA primary metagenome ERZ653968 (study PRJEB26926, sample SAMN06164670) | human gut metagenome | biome: ENVO:00009003; feature: ENVO:2100002; material: ENVO:00002003...
GGGGTAATACGTCATTCCCATAACAAGCATATTTTGTAAGTGTGTCTAACTTTCAACAAAAGTAAGAATTATGAAAGCAATTAAATATTTAGCAATTGCCGGACTGATGATAGGATTCAGCACCGGTGCCGTGGCACAAGAGGATGTGAAAACTCAGATTGCCAACATCACCAAAGTTATCAAGGATAGCAAGGGTAATGCGGAAGCTGTCAAAGAGCCTGTTAAGGCTTTTTATAAACTCAACAAAAAGAGTGCCCAAGCACTCACAGGCCTTGGCCGCGCTTTCCTTGATGTAAATGATACTGCCAATGCCAAGAAGTATGCCGACGAAGCCCTCAAACGAGACAACCACTACGGCGATGCCTATATCCTGCAAGGCGACATCGAAGCTGTCAAGGACGATGGTGGTCAGGCTGCCATGTGGTATCAGAATGCCAAAACTATGGATCCGAAGAATCCCCGTGGCTACATCAAGTATGCCAGCGTGTATCGTGGCCGCAGTCCTGAAGAGGCCTTCAAGTCGCTCGAAGAACTCCGCGCCATCATGCCCGACTATCCTGTTGATGCCGAAGGTGCCCACTTCTTCTACGGGGCCCGTAAGTACGACCAGGCTGTGACGCTCTTCGGTCGTGTACCTATGAACAAGCTCAACAAGGAACAGCTCCACGAGTATGCCCTTGCAGCCTACTTTGATGGTAACAATGACAAGAGTCTTGAGGTGGCTAAGGCCGGCAATGCACAATATCCCCGTGACGCTGTGTTCAACCGTCTCACGTTCTACAACTCGCTGGCCAAAAAGGACTATCCCACAGCCGTGCAATTTGCCAAGGCTCTCTTCACCGCTTCCGACAGTGCCAAGCTCATCGCCCGCGACTACATGATGGCCGGCCACGCTTACATGGGTGACAAAAACTACACCGAGGCCGTAAACATGTTCAAGCAAAGTCTCTCCATGGAGGACAACAACGATGTGCGCAAACTCATCTCAGATGCCTATTCTGAGGCCGGTGATGTGGACAACGCCCTCGCCGCTTACAATGCTTATATCAGCAAGAAGTCTGATGCTACAGCCAATGACTATATGTCTTTGGCTGAGATTTACACCAATGCGGCCGACAAAGCAACTGATGCCCAAAAGGTCGGTTACTTCAAGCAGGCCGACAAGGTGTATGGCGACATTGCAACCAAGTTCCCTGACTACGAGGCCTATGCTACCTACATGCGCGCCAATGTCAATGCTAATATCGACCCTGAACTGAAACAGGGACTTGCCAAGCCCTACTACGAGAAACTCATTAGCATTGTCAATGGACACAGCACAGCAGGTAGCAACGACAAGGCTTACCTCAAGCAGGCCTACTACTACATGGGTGCCTACTACTATGTGAACGGCAATAAGGAAGAGGGTGATGTCTATTGGAAAAAACTCCTTGAGATAGATCCTGACAACGCTAACGCCAAATCAGCTCTCGGCATCAAGTAAAAAACAACTATCCCATTAATACCAATCCCCAATAGGTTCTCCGTATAAGAATCCTATTGGGGATTTATTGTTTTGAAGTATAATAACTCTATCTGTTGCCATTTGATACGCTATTCCGTTCTTCCATTTGTAATAGCTTCTCTTACTCTTTGGTCTTCCTACCTAAAACCAAGAGGCAAAATGCATAGGACAAAACGAAAGCGGCTCCCTCCGGAGCCGCCCTGTTGTTTTATGTAACCAAAAGTGTTGTCCCAGGTTTAGGGAAGGCTGATAGCCTCGTTGGGACAAACATCAGCGCAAGTGCCGCACTCAGTGCAGGCATCAGGGTTGATGGAATAGATGTCACCCTCGGAGATTGCTCCTACCGGGCATTCGTCAATACATGTACCGCAAGCGATACAGTCGTTACCAATTACGTAAGCCATAATCTTGTTTCTTTAATTCGTTTATAATGTTTTTGTATAATATCAACGAGTAGAATACCTACTTATATGTGATGCAAAGGTAGTAATTATTTTTAATATACCTACAAATGATGATTACTTTTTTCTTAATTTAAACAATTTCGAAATAAACGGCAGCACAATATCGCACCCCGTTTGCCGTTATACAATCAGCATGAAGAGACTATCCACCATCATCTGCCTGACCCTGCTGCCTGTAGCCCTTCTCGCTCAGGAACGCACGGTGCAGAACAGGCCTTATACCGACTTGCGCGACCTCCATTTCGGCGTGCTTGTGGGCACACACCTGCAAGACCTCGAGTTTGTGAACGTGGGGCCACAGACTATCACCAATGATGACGGCACCACGCAGCAAGTCATCGTAAGTACCGACCAAGACCGCTGGGATGCCGGTTTTAATGTGGGCGTACTGGCCGAATTGCGTCTCAGCACCCACTTCCAGCTGCGTGTGGCCCCCGCCATGTATTTCGGTGCACGGCACATCATGTTTCGCAACTACAGCCTGCTGAAAGAAAACGGTGCTCCCACCGAACGGCGACAAGATCTCAAGACGGCCTATGTATCGTCGGCTTTCGACCTCATCGCCGCCGCCCCTCGCTTCAACAACCACCGCCCCTATGTGATGGCGGGTCTTAATCCGATGGTCAATCTCAGCGGAAAGGGCAACGACTATCTCAAACTCAAAAAGTTTGATGCCTTTCTTGAAGTGGGGGTGGGCTGCGACTTCTACCTGCCTTACTTCAAATTGCGCCCCGAACTGAAATTCATGTACGGCCTCACAAACTGCCTCAACATCAATCACGACAAGGACATCCGCGACAAAAGCATGCTGCCCTATACCAACTCCGTGAACAGTGCGCGCAGCAAAATGATTGTCCTCACGTTCTACTTCGAGTGAACCGTCCGGAATCGACATTCTTAAAAAGCTTCTGAGACAGGAAATAAGGCCACCTCAAAGTGTCGTACTTTTTCCCTGCCCGTTTGCAACAGCCCCATTTTTGTATTATCTTTGCATTAGCAAGGGAAGCACACAAGTGTTTCCCTTTTTTCATGCGACCGAACCTCCATCCCCCTAAAGGGGCTTTTTCATCCTGCTGTGGAGTGTCATCGGGCCCGAATGGCGTTGTGAAAGGGGCTTTTTGAGTTTTTCGTTCGGGCCGAACGAGTTTTCAAATATGGCCGTTTGATAATGCCGTTTGGGCTTGGTGAGAAAAATGATTGGACGATGAGGCGAATAAGGTAAATGGAATTGGCCTGACGAATGAGTGTGAAAAGAAATCATGTAAGGCTTTTTCTAAACATTTAATAGAAAAGGCTATATGTCCGGTGCAGTCTCATCGGCTGACAATAAAAAGAGGAGGCAAAGGGATACCCCTTGCCTCCTCCAAAGCGTTGTATCGAAAACGCACATCGATGGTACATCTCCTACAATGCTATTTTTTCTTCATGTTGAGCAGCAGCCGGCCTATCCAAATGCCATGTTTGCCGTTCTGGTCTACTCCCACCCACTTGCCGTCAAGGTTGCGGCAGTATTCGAGTTTTTGGAAATAGGTGTGTGAATGGCCACCCAGCACGAGGTCGATGTTGCGCGAACCCTCTATTGTGCGCACGTCGTCGTAGTCGTCGAGTTTCCATCCCAAGTGGGAAATACATATCACGAGGTCGCATTTTTTGTCACGTTTGAGGAAGGTGGCCACATCGAGTGCCGTCTTCACCGGGTCGAGGAATTTCACGCCGGGGCAGTTTTTGATGTCCACCAGTCCGTCGAGAGCCGGACTAAGGCCGAATACGCCTATCTTCACTCCGTTGCGGTGGATGATGATCCATGGCTTGACAAGCCCTTCGACCACGGTGCCCTTGAAGTCGTAGTTGCTGCACACGATGGGGAAGTTGGCCATGCGGAAGAGGCGTGCCATGTTGTCGAGTCCGAAGTCGAATTCATGGTTGCCGATGGTCACGGCATCGTAGTGCATCATGTTCATGAGGTTTACCTCTACATCTCCCTTGTATAATGTGAAATAGGCCGATCCCTGACAGAAGTCGCCGCTGTCGAAAAGCAGCAGGGAAGGATTCTTGCGCCGCTCCTCCTTGAGCATGGCTATGCGGCGGAGAAATCCTCCGCGGTCGGCAAAAGCTGTGTCGGCTAAGTTGCTTCCAAGGGGCATCACACAACTGTGGGTGTCGTTGGTGTGGAGTATCTCCAGCTGTTTCTGTGCCATGGCAGGGAACGCCACCACACAGCATGTCAATAACAGGATATGTCTCAGTTTCATAATCGTTCGATTGTTTGGTTAATTCTTCTTTTTGTATTATTCTACCACTATCCGGCCTTCCACCTTCGGGGCTACCACGATGCCGTGGGCAGTCTGGTCCTTGAAGTAGTCGACGATGAGAAAACGCACGTTGTTCTCGGCACCTTGCGGTGAAACCATATTGGTGCGAGTTTTGAAGGCCTCCATCTGGTCGTTGCCCTGCGCCACATAGTCGAGCGTGGCCACCCGGTAGCTGCGTGCGGGCTCCACCGGCTCTCCATTGATTTTCGCACTCACCAGTTTTCCGTCCTTCGTGATGACCATTTCCACCCCGTGGCTCACGGCCTCGCCACCGCGGTGTGCTATTTGGCCGAACAGTTCGAGTACTTTTGTCCCTGAAAGGGTGAGGAAGCAAATCTTATTCTCAAAAGGGGCCATGTCCACAATGTCGCCCAGCGTCACGTCGCCTTCAGCCAGAGCGGCACGTATGCCCCCCATGTTGTAGACAGCAAAATCGGGCTTCTCGTTAAACCGGGGGCCGCACCACAAGAGGATGTCGGCCAACAGATTGGAGAGTTGGCTCTCGGGCCGTTTGGCCGCCATATAACAAGCCACCCGCCCCACCACGGGCCGCATCACACTGTCCACTTCGTGCCGGTAGGGCATGATGAATGTAGCGGCTGCAGCATCGGGAGTGGCATCGTAGCGGCGGTCGATAAGCAGGCGCGAGCGATCCACTGAAGCAAGTTGATAATGAGAGGCGCATGAAGCACCCACAAGCAGCATTGACGCAGCTGCAAGCATCACGTTGTATTTCTGCATAGTTCGTATATTTGATTCGTGCAAAGATAGACAAAAAGAGACAAAAGACAAAGAAAAGAGTGCAAAATTTGGAATGTCGGGAAAATAATCGTAACTTTGCATCCGCTTTTCGGCGTAACCGCTGGCCGTAGAAGAGTTACGGGCTATGTTGCGTTGGAACGACAAACAATATTTAATTATCAAACAACAATGGATTTAATTAAAGTTGCTGAAGAAGCATTTGCAACCGGTAATCAGTTTCCCGAATTTAAGGCAGGCGACACGATTACAGTAGGTTACAAAATCGTCGAAGGTACCAAGGAGCGCGTTCAGCTCTATCGCGGTGTAGTCATCAAGATCTGTGGTCACGGCGACAAGAAGCGTTTCACGGTGCGCAAGATGTCGGGCACGATTGGTGTGGAGCGTATCTTCCCCATGGATTCCCCGAACATTGCCTCTATCGAGGTCAACAAGCGCGGTAAGGTGCGTCGTGCCAAACTCTATTATCTGCGCAAGCTCACCGGTAAGGCTGCCCGCATCAAGGAGAAGAGAACCGTCGCTAAGGGTTGATTCTGCACTCCTTCCTTTTCAGCAGAGAAATAAAAAAGGTTTCAGAAGCCGCACTTCTGAAACCTTTTTTGTTTTTTACAGTTCTCAAGCGAGGTGTATTCCTGCTGATGCGTGGTCTCCGGCTACTTCTGTCAACGCTTGCAGGAGAGTTTCCCGGCATCGCGTCATTTCCCCTTCAGCTGCCCCTCGTAGCTGGTCAGTCCGTCGTCTTCGCCGTGAAGGTTTTCCAGAAAGTCTTTCCAGTTCTGGTAGCCCACAAAGAGTGCCAATTTGTCAAGTGTCTCCCGCGACGGATGTTCGGCTCCCTTAAGATAGCCCCACACCTTTTTCAGAGCCCCCGAGGGCAGATGCACATGGTGACGGGAGATATGGGCAGACAGCTTTTCAAAGTCGGAAGAGACACTGATGGGCTTCCCCACCTTTTTTTCCACTTCCGTCGCCAGAAGTTTCAATTCCTGTTTCATAACCTACTGTTAATTGTTCATGCCGGCCCCATCGGCAAAGGAACTTGCAGATAGCCGACTGTAACCGGTTGCAAAGATAACAATTTTCAGCATATAACGAACTTATATCGAAGATTTTTCGTACTTTTGCAACTGGAAATTATTATCCCTCACATTTATGAAAGAATTAGCACTCAAGTACGGTTGCAATCCCAACCAGAAGCCTTCGCGAATCTATATGGAAGAAGGCGAGCTTCCCATCGAAGTCATCAATGGCCGGCCCGGCTACATCAACTTTCTCGACGCCTTCAATTCCTGGCAACTGGTGAAAGAGCTGAAAGAGGCCACGGGGCTGCCTGCCGCCGCTTCGTTCAAGCACGTGAGCCCGGCCGGAGCCGCCGTGGGGTTGCCCCTGAGCGACACGCTGAAGAAGATCTACTTCGTCGACGATGTTGACTTCGAGCTCTCTCCGTTGGCTTGCGCGTACGCCCGTGCCCGTGGGGCCGACCGCATGTGTTCCTACGGTGACTTCGTGGCACTGAGCGACACCTGCGATGCAGCCACAGCCCGGCTCATCAAGCGTGAGGTGAGCGACGGTGTGATAGCTCCAGATTACACCCCAGAGGCTATAGAGATATTGAAGGCCAAGCGCAAAGGCACTTACAATGTCATCAAGATAGATCCTGACTTCAAGCCCGCCCCCGTTGAGCGCAAGCAGGTGTTCGGCATCACGTTCGAACAGGGACGCAACGAGGTGAAACTCGACGACCCGGCACTCTTCCGGGATGTTCCCACCCGTAACAAGACATTCCCGGCCGAGGCCATGCGCGATCTCATCATTGCGCTCATCACGCTGAAGTACACACAGAGCAACTCGGTGTGCTACGTGAAAGACGGCCAGGCCATCGGCATTGGGGCCGGTCAGCAGAGCCGCATCCATTGCACCCGTCTGGCGGGCAGCAAGGCCGACGAGTGGTGGTTGCGCCAGTGCCCGAAGGTGATGGCGCTGCCATTCAAGAAAGACATTCGCCGGGCCGACCGCGACAATACCATCAATGTCTATATCAGCGACGAATATGAAGATGTGTTGCAAGATGGCATCTGGGAACAGTTCTTCACCGAGAAGCCCCAACCGCTCACGCGCGAGGAAAAGAAGGCATGGATAGCCCGGAACACAAAAGTGGCGCTTGGTTCGGATGCGTTTTTCCCCTTCGGTGACAACATCGAGCGGGCTCACAAGAGCGGTGTGGAGTATATCGCACAGGCCGGAGGCAGCATCCGCGACGACCATGTGATAGACACTTGCGACAAGTATGGCATTGCCATGGCGTTTACGCATGTGAGATTGTTTCATCATTAAAAGCCTTATCCCCCTCTCCCCTCGGAGAGGGAAAAATTAGCCCAAGGGATAAACTGCAATCCATTGGCAGTGTGCTTTTTAACAAACCGACAACTATGGACGAATTTGACAAGATACTTGAGAATGGAATCACTTTCAAGGCTGCACCCAAAGGTGGAGGCAAGGAAGATAAAGTGAAGACAAAGGCTAAGAAAAAGAAATATATTACCGGTGCCCATGGCAGCGGTTCGGCCCGGCAGAAAGCTAAATACCGTGAGCAGCGGGCCAACCGCAAGTCGCAACGAAAGAAATAGGTGGAGCTACCAAAAGACGACTGTCGTGACAGCAGAATGAATAAAAGTTGATGTCATTCTGCTGTTTTTCTGTCATTCCCTATGTGCTTTTTACATAAAGAACAAAAAACGCCTCAAAAATTTTGCCCGTTCAAAACTTTGTGTTACCTTTGCATCCGCAAACACCAATAGCCGTTTTGCAGACATGATGGCGGGATAGCTCAGCTGGTTAGAGCGTCGGATTCATAATCCGGAGGTCGAGGGATCGTGCCCCCCTCCCGCTACAAAGAATAGTTGATGATCGATTGATTATCAGCTGTTTTTGTTTTAGTAGGGTACAACTGATGTGTAAATTGGCTCCAATTCCTTTAGCCGCTTAATATTGCTTCTCAAACTGGTGTCCGTCTATATGATGGAATTCCCCAAGCATACGGCAAGTCATCGGGGATGATGTCGTCTTGAGTTTACTCATTGGGGAGTCTGGACTGTTATAGCCATCAGTCCTATGACAACATCGTTGGCAGTCGTTCTCAGAGTCATTTTACGCAGTTTCTTTCTAGGATTGAGCCTCACCTCGAGCACTTCGGCAGCTCCGCCGTCGATTGTCAGCGGTGGGACTTTCGATGTCGGAGAGTCTGAAATGTCCCTGGCGCGCCTGACAGCCAGTGACTCGGATAGTGTTCTGCTCACCTTCCCGGTTTTCAATCCTATGCGCCAAGGGCGTGGTTTGGGCAGCGTGAATGCCGGAGAACCGTCGTCGTAGTCCTGCTCTATGGGACACCAGTTGGAAGGGTTACGCAGGCTGAGCGTCTCTGAATTGCCGTCACTGTAGGTTATCCTTACCACTCCGTTCTCGAAATGGCTTTGCATAGGATTCGTTGAGCCAGCCATGAGCAGGTAAACGTGCGATGCCCGTCCACAAAGCGGAATCTCAATGCTGTCGGGATAGTTGTCCCAAATGCTGGTGTAGACGATGTTTTTCCCCTTGCTCGGTGTACTGAAGGGTACTCCCGCTATCGTAACTGTTCCGCCAGCAGCGATGGCCCGAAGGGCACAATCATTGATGTCGGCTGTTTTTTTCGTCGAACACCAATCACCGATGCCTTGAGTGGGAAGGGCGAGGGTAGTGTATGGTGAGCGTGGCGAGAGGTATTTGTTCTTGAAGATGTCGGTGACTTCGGAATTGAAGAACTTTGAGATGTTGACGGGGTTGCAGCATTCAGTGATCACCTCGTCAAGTGCTGTGCCTTCAGCTTTTTCCGTCATGACGTACTCGGGTGAAGGTTCCTCATGGAATCCGACCGTGTCCAGTACAATGGTCTGCACGCTGTCGGAACTGAAGGCCGTGTCTTTATAGTGTCCGTTACCGGTGTTCTGCCGTATAACTATTTGCAGCGGACGGGTGAAATTTTGTATTACCTTATAATACTCTTTGCTGCCGGAACGCCGAAAAGAGTATTCTATGTATGGGGTCTTCACCGATGCGCTGTCCCAGTCGGCAGGGAATCCGGGGCGTATGATGCATAGCCCGTCGAGGGCCTGAGGTGTTATGCCGAACAGACCTTCTATCAGTGCTCGCGATGTTATGCCTGTGACATCGGAGAAGTCGCGGTAGGCCTCCCCGAGATTAGCGTCATACTTGGAGATCTGTCCGAAGTTAGCTGGGCAGGTGCCCATATACATGAAATCGATCAAGTTGCTCTTCAGCAGCTTGAAGCCGGCGTCGGGTCTTCCAGCCTGGAAATAGGCGAGTGCCATGTGGCTCACTTCGGCCATGGCCACGTTGTTGATGCTCCACTCGTAAGGTGTCCAGTCGGAGGTGGAGATTGTGGAAAATTGCTCGTTGCCGAGTGAGAAACGGATATGCGGTATCCGTGTATCGACATATTTTGTAGCCTCATACGCCTGCTCCGGGCTGCAAGCCCCGCAATCTATGGGTGTGTATATTGACCACAAGGCGGCATCATTATGAATGCGTTTCAGCCCCATGAAGTCTTGAAATTCGGCCCAATGGCCTTCGTCGCTTAGCCACAATCGGGCGTTCATGGCGTTGAGAATGTGTGAGGCTTCGACACTGTAGGGCTGTGGATCCTCACCTATAATCTCTGCAATGCGTGCGGCAAGAAGATTTCCGCGGTAGTTGTAGGCCGAAGCGTGCGTGACTGCTCCGCTGTTGTATTGCAATGCGTCGCTGGCCCAAATGCAGCAGTAGGCATCGTAGAGGGCATCGTTGTCGGGATCCCATGTGTTTTTCTCCCACGCTAAGTGTCGCCGAATCACAGGCCACATCTTCCTCATGTAGGCAGTGTCGGCATCGAACAGGAAATGCCACAGAAGCTCGTCAATGTAGTTGAGGTTCATGTCGTAGTGGTGGAACTGGCGATTGTTCTCCGGGCTGCGACAGATGTAACCGTTGCTATACATCGGTGTCCCCCATCGGTATGTGCCGCGGGCAAGGTTGTTGGCAGAGTCCATGAGATGGGGTAACGTAACGGGCACGCCGGTCACCTGACTCTTGGCATATGCGTCGAAGTGGGTGCGCTGCCGTTGTGGCATTCCAAGAAAGTCGCCCATATAAGCTGCGCGCCATCCGGGCAGCGGCATCCGCCATCCTACCGCACCGTGCAGCCACACTTTTCCGTCCCATGCCCCATCGGCGGCGATGGTCAATGCACTGCCTATGGGATTGATGTATGGGTCGGGAGTTGTAAAGACGATTGAACCTGCAAGATGTTCACGGTAGCTGTCAGAAGAGACAAATAGGGCTGCCAGTTCATTGCCCGTACCGCAAAAAAGAGTGTCGCTTTCGAAGACGAAATATAGTTCGCGGCCTTCAGTTGGCAGTAGTCCTGATGTCGTGGCCAAAGGCTTCTCGCCCTGCCGTTGGGCGAAACTTGTTTCCGGCTGGTCGATGGTGCCGAGATCGCCGCATCGGTGGAATTTCTTTCCGGTAACGTTGCCCACCAAGCATCCTACGTGTATGCCATCAAGGCTGTCGCCAACGAGGCGCCAAATGGCACCTTCCCGGTCGGGGAAAGCTACAACGGCCATCCGTAGTGTTCCATTCCCCAAGCGTGGATCGCGAATGGTGTAATCACGCCGTCCACCAACGTAGCCCGCCATGCAATAGCTGGCTGAGTCAAGGGCAAAGATTCCATCGCTTGCCAACACCTGGAAGCGGATGTTTCGGCAAGCGTCCTTCTTGTAGGTAGCAAAAATGGGGACATCGCTAGTCTCGAGGCGCCATTCGCTTCGGTTGTTTCCGTAAAGTGCGCGCGAATAGTGGTTGTTGCCGTTGACACAAACAAAAGCGTTACCTTGTGGAAAGTAATTTGCTGTTCGGGCTTCAGACTGTGCGGTGGCGCTCATGGCCACGCATGCCGAAAAGAGTAGTGTCGCGATCTTTTTCATCCTGAGTGGATAGTTTGGGTTTGCAGGACAAAAGTACGGAAAATAAATAAAATCCTCGAATAATTATGGTTTATCCTGTGTTTTGGAGCGTCGAGTTTATAAGTTGGTAGCGAAAAAATATTTATTTTCTTCTCAGTTCGCAAGAGGGTGGGGGCACTTCCTTACCGTTTTGTCGGTCGATAACGGCCTTGGCAAAGGAGCAGACTGGATTGACGGTGAGCTGATGCGCTTCGGCGTAGGCTACGGCCGCTTTTACGAGTGCCTTGCCGATGCCCTTTCCCTCGTTGCCGTCGAATACGACGGTGTGGGGGATGACCATTGTGCGGTCATCGATTTTGAAGTCGAGTTGGCCCACTTGTGTTTCGTTTTCAAACGCCTGAAAGTTGTCGGCGTTGGTCTTGATGGTCAGTTT
>ENA-OZSA01000225-OZSA01000225.1-human-gut-metagenome-genome-assembly--contig:-NODE-225-length-11286-cov-3.818627_pt1 | contig 11286 bp, 8 predicted proteins | sample MGYA00244123_ERZ653968 | MGnify/ENA primary metagenome ERZ653968 (study PRJEB26926, sample SAMN06164670) | human gut metagenome | biome: ENVO:00009003; feature: ENVO:2100002; material: ENVO:00002003...
ACGAGATGTCTTAGGGTCTCGTGGGCTCGGAGATGTGTATAAGAGACAGCGCCTGAGGAAGAGGAGATGGTCTATGTTGGCCGGGATTCTACCAGATATCACAGAAAACGAGACTGTCACTATCTGTATAATGATCTGAAGCAGGTGGGAGCAGGGGAGATAGAGGATCTTCGCAATCAGGATGGAAAACGGTATCATCCCTGTTCTTCCTGTCAGGCTGCTTCCTTCAAAGGGCCGTTTTTTGTGATGCCCTGGGGGACGCGTTATCATGCTACGGGGAGGTGCTCTTCTATAACAGCCTTTGTACAGACAGTGCCATTAAGCCAGGTGGAACATCTGGGAGCCTGTTCATATTGCGGAGGGAGGCAATAAGTGGAAAAACAGTGGTTTGAAACAGCAATTCTGACAGCATTTCTTGTTTTTACTGCTTTTGCAGCGTATCAGGATATAAAATACGGATCTATCCATGTGGGAGTATTTATAGCTGGGGGAGCAGTGGGGATATTTCTGCAGACAGGGAGGCTGATTGCAGCTTTTGTAAGGTCGGGGATATGGCCGTTTGGAGGAGGAATGGCATTTACAATGCAGCAGCTTTTGGGCGCTGCTGCTGTTGGAGTATTTCTGCTGTGTGTTTCCTGTATAACGCAGGAGGCGGTGGGGCAGGGAGACGGGTTCTTTTTTCTGGTAGCCGGATGCTATCTCGGTTTCTTTAAAACGGTATTTCTGTTTACAGGCGCATTATTTTTATGTTTTCCTGTAAGCGCGGTTCTGCTGATACGGCAGATACTGTGCGGCGGAGCCGGATCTGTCAAAGGCGGAAGGCTTCCGTTTCTTCCCTTTGTACTTCCGGTGGCGGTGCTGGTTTTGTTTTGGTAAGGGAGGGGAGAGATTGTGAAAAAGAGATATTTTAAGGGAAGCCTGACCATAGAGGCAGCGGGGGTGATGGCGGTCCTTCTTTTTGGCCTTGGGACTGTGATCATGGAGGCTGGAAGGATACATGATGAGGTTACAGGTGCGATGGTGATCCACGAAGCAGTGGAAAAGAGCCGGCATGAAAAGGAACTGGATCTGAAAGAGGCGGCATCTTTTTTCCAGGCGAACCGGGGAGCCAGGCTCCGTCTGAGCGGCTACCGGGTATATCTGGATGAGAACAGAAAAACTGTCCGGGGCAGGGCAGCCGCCGGGAACTGGGAAAAGGAAATTCAGGGACAGCGGTTTCGTCCGGAGGCATTTTTACGGAAGATCACATTGATAGAAAAGCTGGGGGATAAAAATGAAGATCCGTTATATCCGTGAGACAAAACGCAGCTACATGACAGTGGAGCCGGAAGGGGCGGAGCAGCAGGAGGATGGGGTATGGGAGGCGGGGATGCAGGAGGAAAACAGGATTCGGGGACTTCTTCCCATGAAGGTCAGATACAGGGAGGGAAAGGCGCTGTACTGCTATGATATTACCTCACGGCAGCCGCTGGAACGGCTGCTGGAAAATCATCCGGTGACTGCAAAGGAAGTTCGGAGCCTGTTTTGGCAGATATACCGGACGTTGGAAGAGATGGAGGAGTATCTCCTGAGAAGCGGGGGTATCCTTTTGGAGCCGGAGCTGATCTATGTGGAGCCGGAATGCTTTGAACTGGGAATCTGTGTCATTCCAGGAGGAACAGGAGATTTTTCATCCAGATTCAGCCATTTTTTGCAGTACCTGTTAAAACAGGTGGATCACAGGGACAGGGACTGCGTGGTTCTGACATATGGTCTGTATCAGGAAAGTCTTAAGGAAAATTATGGAATAGAGGATCTGGTAAAAATTGTAACAGGAGAAGGATGTGAGACAGGGGAACGTGAAATTGACCGTCAGAAGCCTGAAGATCGGGAGATGGTAAAGGAAAAGAAGATAGCGTTGAATGAGAAGGGAGAACAGAAAAAGGAATTTGGGGAGGCTCCAGGCACACAACAGCCGGATGCAGAAAGAAACGGCGAAAAAAATAAGAAAACAGAAGGGATACTGTACTGTCTGCTGCGTCGCATTCTGACAGCTGCAGCTATATTCCTTGCGGCAGCAGGCGGGATCTGGCTTTTGCGGGGATGGAGTACCCTGATGAGTGTAAAATGGATTCTGGCAGGAGCGGGCGGCCTGACCGCTGGATTGACAGCAGTGGTGACAGCTGCAGGTACTATAGCCGGAAATAAAAGCCTTTTTGGAAAAAAGGAGCGTCAGAATATGGGGGAAGAGGAGGATCCCTGGCGTATCTTATACGAGGAAGAGGATGAGGATCCGCCGGGGAATGTGATGGATGAAACAGAGGACAGGAAACCGCCTGTCCGTGAAAACACGGCGGTAAAAAGTTCTGTTCCTGAAGAGTTTCAGACCGTGCTTTTGGCGGAACCGTCATCGGAAGAACCTCTCCACTGCCTTGTTTCGGCAGATCCTGTCCGGGAATCCATCGAAATTCCCTATTATCCCTTTGTGATTGGAAAACACAGAGATCTGGCGGACTATATTCTGGATCACAGCACCGTCAGCCGCTTTCACATCCGGCTGGACCGTGAGGGAGACTGTTTCACGGTTACAGATTTAAATTCCACTAATGGAACGACCGTGGCAGGCGTCTGTCTGGCAGCCAACGGCACGGCACAGCTGAAGGAGGGGGACCAGGTTCAGATCGCAGAACTGTGCTTTATCTGGAAATAGAATCCGTCCCCTGTGTTTGGCAGTGCTGTGAATCCCCCCCCATTGTTGTTTGCAGTTCAGATAGGCCTTTACAGCCTCCAGCCTTCAGGCAGATAAGCCTTTGTATTTTGAAGCATATCATGTACCAGGGTACGTATGTCCTCTTTGGAGAGAGCTTTTCCCTTTACAATGGGATCATTCATAAAGGCCTCTGCCACCAGGTTTTCATCGCAGGTTAGAGCTGCCTTTAAGATCCGATCATGGTTTTTGATATGGGGCATAATCAGGTCTTTTACATTCGCAGGAAGCGCGCCTGCGGCTACAGGGTGGATGCTGTCGCGGTCAAAGAGGGCGTTTGTCTCTACCAGAGCGTCAGCGGGCAGGTTGGAGATCTGAAGGGCGCTGTTGGGGATATTTACATTGCTTACGACGCGTTCCAGACCGCAGAGAGCCTTAATCAAAAGGATTCCCTCTTCACCGGTAGGCTCCAGCTGGATGTTTTCTTCGCCGGAGGCCAGTCTGCGGCTGCGTTTAAGACGCTTTCTCAAATCCTCTTTGCGCCAGTCTACGGTGGTCAGGCCGAACTTCCAGGCGGCTGCAGTTTCAGGATCATTCAGATATTCATTTCCGGGCATAAACTCAGCCAGATGGCGGTCTCCGGCGGCGGCAATCAGGCCGTAGCGCTTAAAGAGATCCATTTTTACACGATGGGCGCACTGGAAGGAGGAGTTCATCCAGTTTTCTCCCTGCAGTTCATAGCCTTCTGCAAAATGGCTGTCAATATAGCGTCTGTAGATCGGGAACAGGTCGTTCCCCTTATAGCTGGCTTCGGTAAACCATGTGAAATGATTGATTCCAACTACATTTACATGGACATCGTGCCAGTCGTCCGCGGTGTCGCCGGTTTCTGCCTCGTAGATGCCTTTAAGCACTTTCTGGGTGCCAAATACCTCGTGGCAGCAGCCAAAGGCCTTAATTTCCGGGAATATGTGGTACAGTGTCTTGACGCACAGGGACATGGGATTGGTGTAGTTGATGACCCAGCAGTTGGGGGCATAGGCCTTAATGGATTCTGCAATTTCCACAAACATGGGGATCGTGCGCAGGGCGCGGATCATCCCGCCGGGTCCGGCAGTGTCGCCGACAGACTGGTAGATTCCCAGACGTTCCGGAAGATGGACATCAGAGGCCATCTCATCAAATGTGCCGGGAAGAATAGAGATCACGGCAAAATCGCAGCCGGTGAGAGCTTCCTTAAGGCTGTTTTTCACCTCAAATTTCCAGTCACCCCCTGCGTCCTCGCGGCTCATAAGACGATTGCCGATGACTGCATTGTTTTCGGCAGCGCTGCGGTCAATGTCATAAAGACGGATGGTTCCGCTGATCTGTTCATCCAGGGCAAGATCAGTCATAAAGGTCCAGGCCCAGCCTCTGGAACCGCCCCCGATGTAAGCGATTTGAATGTCGGAAACTTTGTTTTTGCTGTAGTTCATGAATTGCACCCTCCTGCAAAATATGATACGCTGCGCCTGGTTTTAAGGCCACACGCAACTTGCTTTTGATAGGTATTGTACCGAATAGGGGTGTTAATTGCTAATAAAATCAGCCATTTTTTAAAAAAAATTATCTTATCAGATACAAATATAGGGGGACAGGGAAGAAACAGCGAAAAAATTGTGGTATACTACAGTCAAAAACAGATTTGGCCAAAGGAGCAGGATATGGAAATAAAAGGAAGTTTATCTGAGAAAACGGCCCGGACAACAGCCTCTTATCTGGAGACGTCTTTGGATGCAGCAGATACGGTTTACCTCCCCGCCTGCCAGATTCCATGCGGACAGGAAATCCTGTTTCAGGGAGAGATACCCGGTATTTTCGCAGAAGAGGCAGTGAGAAACCACAGCTTTTCCATGGTCAGCCGCCATTTTCACGAGAGTCTTGAGCTTTATTTTCTTCTGGAAGGTGAGCGCTTTTATTTTGTAGAACAGGACACTTATCATGTAAGGGATCATATGGGGATTTTAGTGGATCAGAATCAGATCCATAAAACCTGTCCCGCAGGGACAAAGACACGCCATCATCGATTCCTCCTGCAGCTGGAGGGCAGGGCGTTAAGCGACATTATAAGGCTTTGCGGCTTTCAGGGACTTCCGGAATTTGGAGAGCAGTACAGGGGGATCATTCATTTTTCTGAATCGGAGTGGAATCAGGTATTAAAACTGCTGGAAAGGATTAAATCTGAGCTGAGCTGCATTGGAACTTCAGAAAGGTTCTCCGGATCAGAGGCGGAAAAAAGAGCGGCAGAAGGCATGATCCGCCTCTATACAGCCCAGCTTCTCCTTCTTCTGATCCGTGTAAGGAGCAGGGAGGAAGCACAAGGCTGGAAGGAGCCCAGACAAAGCAGTCTGGTGCATACGGGAATGTATCAGAAGGTTCATGAAATTGCTATCTATTTGCAGAATAACTCGGCCAGAAAGCTGTGTCTGGACGATCTGGCAGCCCATTTTTTTATCAGTCGTTCCTACCTGACCCGGATTTTCCGCACGGTGACCGGATTCACGGTCAGTGAATATCAAAATATCTGCCGGATAAAAAAAGCCCAGATACTGCTTAGGGAAACCTCTATGTCTATCACTGAGATTTCCATGGAGACTGGTTTTGGAAGCCTTCCATACTTTGAAAGGGTATTTCGTCAGACTGCCGCCCAGACGCCTCTTCAATACAGGCAGAGTGTCAGGAAACGCGTTAATTAGCATCAGCCGGCTGTATGGGCAAATTCATACAGCGGCGCGCCGGAGACTCTGGGAAAGGAGAAATGTGAAAAACGCCGTCCGTCATCCCTCTCCGTGAAGCCTGGCCACATATGCGCTTGGGGTTACTCCTGTGTTTTTCTTAAAGAGCTGAGAGAAATACTGAGGATTATTTCCGCAGCCCACCTGTTCCGCCACCGTCTGGATCTTATCGCTTCCCGCAGAAACCAGAAGTTTCTTGGCCCGTTCGATGCGGACGCTGGTTAAATAGTTGGAGAACCTGGTGCCGGTTTCCTTCTGGAATTTTTTGCTCACATAATCGGTATTCATAAACAGATGCTGTTCAGCAATTCCCTTTAACGTAAGGTTGGGATCGGAAAGATGCTGGTCTACATAATCACGGATCTGCTTTGTCATAGCGCTGACAGCTGATTTTTCGGGTTTGGCAGACAGGAGTGTTCTTAGCTTTTCGGCCAGAGTAAGCTTTAATGGTTCCAGCTGGGTCTCATGGGTTACATTAAGGAGCCATTCTGTCAGCTCTACGGTGGAAAGACGGCTGTCAGCAGCAGAGATTGCCAACATAAGGGAATTGGACAGCTGCTTATTTGCCTCATCCATAATAAAGCTGTAATTGCAGCTGGACAGAATGTGAAAGTCATTTATGTAGTAGATCATGCTGAACCGTCTAACCTTATCCAGAGCAGTCTGCAGGAGACTTTGAAGATTTTTAAAAGACAGATCCTCTGTTTCCAGAGATGCGCTGTGTCCGGCAAGCCGCATATGGGAAAAAAAGTGGGACATATCCTGATAATTTCCCGCAAATTCCTTAAAGAAAAGCAGCAGAGTATAGTTGACGTAGATCCCGTGGATGGTTACCTGGGGGAACCGGTTTTTGGCATACTGTTTTAGCTGCTGCAAAAATTCTTCCAGATTCTCAAACCCCAGAAAAAATATATAAAACAGGTGATAAGAGGAAAAGTAAAAGTCCACATATGGATCGTAGGCCTGCATGATTTCATCATAGGGGCGGTTCTGACAGACCGCATTATTTAAAATGGTAAAGATCACATTGTGGTGGATGCTGTTCAGGGCGGGATAGGAGCGTTCTGAACTGTTTTTGCGGTAGCAGTCCTGGGCGATGTCCTTAATGCTTTCCAGAATGTGTATTTCACTGCAGGGCTTGAGCAGGTAGTGACGGACGCCGTACTTCATAGCTGCCTTGGCATATTCAAACTCTCCATAGCCGGAGAGAATGATAAACTGGGTATTTAGGTCTGTCCCGTAAATGCGCCGGATCAGTTCTAAGCCGTCCATTCCGGGCATACGGATATCTGTGAGCACAATATCCGGCGACTCGTCCAGGATCATGTCATAGGCCTCCAGGCCGTTTCTGCACAGCCCCACAAGTTCAATATCGTATTTTTTCCAGTCAATGATGGTGGAAATGGTTTCCCGGATGATGCGTTCATCATCGGCAATGATCAGTTTCAGCATGATACAGGTTCCTCCGTGCAGTATGGGATGATAATGGCGGCGACTGCGCAGTCCTCTTCGTTATAAAGAGACAGGCCGTATGCATCGCCAAACAGAAGTTTAATACGTTTGTCAATGTTTAAAAGTCCGATACCGGAACGATTCGGCTGTTTCCTTTCCGTGCGGAGAAGCTCCAGCAGGTTATTGTCAAAGGCGGATCCGCTGTTTTTGACCAGAATCCGCAGCCGGGGAGTGGAATCGCAAGCATCCTCTGGGATTGCTTCTGCCATAATGGTGATATAGCAGGTTTCCATGATCTCTTCCAGGGCGTAGTGAATGGAATTTTCCACCAGAGGCTGCAAAGTAAGAGGTGGAATCAGAGCGTCTTTTACGTGCTCCGGTATCTGTGTGCGGTAGTCCAGCCGTTCCTCAAACCGGATTTGCTGTATGGTGATGTAGCATTGGATGAGATTTAGCTCATAGGAGAGTGTGACAAGGGACTTTTTGTTGCTTAAGGCGGCTCGCAAAAGAGCTCCCAAAGACTCTGTCATCAGGGAGATCTCCCGGTTTCCTGCTGCCTTTGCCCGCCAGTTGATGGATTCCAGGGTGTTGTAGAGGAAATGGGGATTGATCTGTGATTCCAGCGCCTTGATCTGAGCCTCGCGTGCCAGGATTTCATTGATATAATTGGTGTTTACAAGGTGCTGAATTCTCTCGGTCATGCGTTCAAAGCATTGATGGAGGCGGCCGATTTCATCTTTGCGGTAGGCGTAGTCAGAATCGTATTTTGTGCTTAAAAGGGCAGCTTCGTTCCGGCTGAACGTATCCATTTTTCCGATCAGGATATTGAAGTGCTTTAAAATCGAGCGGATCAGGCAGTAGGATATTACAACGATCAGGATTACGCCCGCGAACAGCATAAAAAAGATAAAAGCCATGGAGGAATGGAGAGTGCGGGTAATCTCATCATAGGATACCAGACTGTAATAATCCAGCCCATAGTCAGGGATGGTGTTGCGTACTGTGAAATAGGAGTGGGAATCCAGCGTCAGAGTCTGGTATTTTTCCAGAGAGGAGGAGACAATCTTTTCTATTTCTTCTCTGGAAAATGCTTCTGGCACATAGATGCGGCTGTTCCCGGTGCAGAGGATGTACTGGCTGTCGGAAAACTGGGCGGCGGCCGCATTGGCCTTGCGTATGATCTGATTCAGATCGACATAGATGATCAGAGTTCCCAGATGACTTAAATCAACGTTGTCTATTTTGCGGATTTCACGACTCATCAGAAGGGCATTGCTGCCGGGATCTGCCGGAATCCAGGCTGCAGCGCCCTTTTTACCTTCTGCCGCACGGACGGCTGCCTGCAGGCTTTCCTGAGAAAGCTTGTTTTTCCATACAGTATAGGTGGAGTTATGAAAATGGTCATTTTGTATCATCAGAAAGGAAACGCCGTTATCCTTCACGGAGGAATGGTACATCTGCAGGGAATTGTTTATGATCCTGTTTGCATTGGTCCAGGCAGCCCGGTCATCTGATTCGGCAATATCTGAGAGAGAGGACTGGATTTCCGGCGCTGCAATAATGGAGGAGGATACTGCCTCGATGCTTTTTAGGCTGTCAGAAATTGTATAGGCAGAGTGGGTCAGGTTGCCAGCGGTAGTTTGGTAAAGCAGCCTATTGTAGGCCGCGGCACACAGGCACAGGCTTAAGAGGGAGAGGACTACTATGAGGAAAACATTGTTTAAGACGATAAACAGCATTTTCTGAAACAGGGGAAGATTATTTAATTTATACCGGATGGTTCGGCCTATGGAGCCTGAAAAGCGTTTCAGAGAGTGCGCCATATGTAAGTCCCCCTTTCGGAAACAGAGCTTTTAATGAAAAGATCCGGCAGAGAGGGATAAAAAACCCCGCTGCAAGTACAGCTTAAGTATACATTTAAATCAGAAGTTATGCAATCAATACAGAAAACAGGTCTGTTTTGTGAACACGAATGTCGGTTTTACTTATTACAGAATATGGAAGAGGGAGCGTATAATAAAACTGACAGTTCAGTAAAGATGGATGTGTACAGAGTCAATGGATCATGAAAGAAACTGGCCAATGCTCTGTGTACACTGCGATGACAGGAGGGTATATTTTTATGAAAAAGAGAAGCATTGCATTAGTGATGGCCGGATTGATGACCGCTGTGAGCCTTGCCGGATGCGCAGGAAATTCTTCATCAGATACAGCTGATGCCGGGGGTGCAAAGACTGAGGCGGCCGGTTCGGGAACGGAAACAGGCGGCCAAAAGAGCCTGACCGTTGCGTGGTGGGGCAACCAGGTTCGCAACGAGAGAACGCAGGCGGCTTTGGATAAATATTCGGAGTTAAATCCGGGAGTAACTCTGGACGGACAGTTCTCTGAGTGGGGGGATTACTGGAATAAGCTGGCAACGGCGTCCGCGGGAAATTCTCTTCCTGATGTGATCCAGATGGATTACGCATATCTGGATCAGTATGCACAGAACAATCTGCTCTTAGACCTGACGCCTTATTTGGAGAATGGAACGCTTAATCTGGATGACGCTAACCAGGATGTATTAAATTCAGGAAAGGTAAATGGAAAGCTTTATGCGGTGCCCATTGGAATCAATGCTCCGTCTTTACTGTATAACAAGGCAGTGACAGATGCTGCAGGCGTAACCATTAAAGATAATATGACGCTGGATGAGTTCATTCAGGCCTGCAGGATCATCAAGGAAAAGACGGGATACCGTACCAATATGGCATACGGCGTTACTCAGGAAATTGTTCAGTACATGATTCGCGCAAACGGACATTCCATGTACGGCGAAGGCAGATTAAATGTAGAAAGTGCAGACGAATTCGTTCCTATGTTCAAAGTATTTGAGGATGGCGTAAAGGAGGGATGGCACGTAGACCCCAGTATTTATGCGGAGATCACCCCAGGCTCTGTAGAGCAGGATCCCTTTGTTTACGGCGCAAGTGAGGATTCCAGATCCTGGTGCGTATTCTGCTGGTCTAATCAGATAGGCGCGTATGAAAACTGCAAGCCGGAGGATATGCCTGAGATCGGCATCACTACCTGGCCGTCCGCAGATCCGGCTAAGTCCGACTTCCTAAAGCCGGCGCAGTTTTTCTCCGTATCTGCCAATACAGCAAATCCGGAGGAGGCAGTCAAGATCATCGATTACTGGACCAACAGCATGGATGCCAACAATATACTCCTGGCTGAGCGAGGCGTGCCGCTGTCTGAAAAGGTAGCCGATGAGCTGTCACCCAGTCTTGAGTCGGCCATTCAGGACAGCATTCAATTTATCAACGAAGTCGTATCTCCGGCCTCTTCACAGATCGATCCTCCGATGCCGAATGGCTCCAGCGAGGTGACAGAGCTTTTATTACAGCTGGAAGAAAAGGTAGCATATGGACAGATGACATCTGAAGAGGCAGCACAGGAACTGTTTACAAAGGGAAATGAGATTATGTCGTCCAAATAATGGGCTGTGATTTCAGCAGACAGGAATAAAACAGGTTTCTTAAGGCTCTGCCTGCTGCGTTTACACGTATGCAGGCAGAATCTTTCCGAGGAGGAAATAGGATGAACCCATTCAAAAAAGCCCTGAGCAGAGAAAGTACCGCAGGCATTATTTTTACGCTTCCCTTTACGATCGGATTTCTGCTGTTTATGATTGTTCCCATGGGAATTTCCCTTTATTACTCATTCTGCAAATATGACATTCTTTCCCCGCCTGTGTTCACGGGTCTTGATAACTTCGTGAAAATATTTCAGGATGAAACTTTCTTTAAGGCGATTGGCGTTACTTTTTATTTTGCTCTGGTATCTGTTCCCTTAAGGCTGATATTTGCGCTGGTGGTAGCGATGCTTTTGTTAAAAAATTCAAGGATGAGCGGTTTTTACCGGGCCGCCTACTATCTTCCGTCCATTATTGGAGGATCCGTAGCCGTAGCCATCCTGTGGAAGAGAATGTTTGCCACTGACGGCGTAATAAACCGCCTGCTGGGAGTGGTTGGCATTGAAACCACCTTTGCCTGGCTGGGCGAAACGAGAACCGCTATCTGGGTGCTGATTCTGCTGGCCGTATGGCAGTTTGGCTCCTCCATGCTGATCTTCCTGTCTGCCTTAAAGCAGATCTCAAGGGAACTTTATGAGGCGGCTGAGGTAGACGGGGCCAATGGGATCCAGAAATTTTTCCGTATCACCCTTCCTCTCTTGACACCGACCATTTTCTTTAACCTGGTTATGCAGATGATCAACGGTTTCCTGGCATTTACCCAGAGTTATATTATCACCCAGGGAAAGCCCATGAACTCCACTCTGTTTTATACCGTATATATGTACCCTGTCTCTTATACACATCTCCGAGCCCAC
>ENA-OZSA01000264-OZSA01000264.1-human-gut-metagenome-genome-assembly--contig:-NODE-264-length-10534-cov-5.482775_pt1 | contig 10534 bp, 9 predicted proteins | sample MGYA00244123_ERZ653968 | MGnify/ENA primary metagenome ERZ653968 (study PRJEB26926, sample SAMN06164670) | human gut metagenome | biome: ENVO:00009003; feature: ENVO:2100002; material: ENVO:00002003...
GAATAGAAAAGCAATTAAAAGTCTTAGAGGATAATACCTCTTTAGTTACGCTTGCTAACATTGAACGTTCAAAATTGATTGTTGAAGCGGAAATTTTGGGTACTAAAAATTTATTGTCTGCAATATTGATGGAAAAGTAAATAAAAATTGCAATAGGCAGATGGCAAAAAGTCACCTGCCTATTGTACACAAAGCTATTTCACAATCTTCCAGTTTTCTCTGTCCTTTTCCAGTACAAGGTGAAACTGTGATACCTGAGTTGTCATGGTCTGGTTATCCAGATATTTCACTGCAAGGGAAGCGGTCACCTGATTTCCGTTTCGGTTGTAGACCGGATTTACCAGTTCTGAGAAAATATACTCTTTTCCCACAGGTTTCAGCGCACCCTCATTTACATAATAGGTCAGCTCCTTTGCGGTTGCCGTAGGGTACAGCTTGAAAAAGGTAGTGAGAAATTCGTTGATTTCCTCCGTGGTGATGGAATCCACCGTACCGTCACTTTGTACCGCTTTTGGTGTATAGCCGGACTTTACGGGAACACTGGTGATGGTAGGGTTCTGGATAATCGTCAGGTTTCCAGAGCTGTCTACATAGACCGTCACCTGATAAGCGGAACGGACGGTTTTACTGGATTCTCCCTCTGTGATACGCTGTTCCACCGTATAGGTCACTTGATAATGCTGCTCCTTTTCTTCTGTGATTTCCCATATCTGAAAATCGGTCAGGGCAGACGATACAGGGATGTCTTTTCGGACAGTATCTACATTCAGGGCTTGCAGTTCTCCGGTGAGATAGCCTTTTAAAGCATTTGTCCGGTTATCAATGGAAGCAGCGGACTGTTCCCATGAATAGTAGACTTCTGCGAAATTCTCCACAAAATTCTCTATCTTGTGGGTGTCGAGGATGGTTTCCTCAATCACTTTGGTTTCATGGACAGTATGAATGTCTATCGCCGTGAAATTCTTATAGACGGCAAACAGGAAGCTCACTGCCAGCAGCACCCACAGGGCAATCACGGTTTTTTTATGGGTATTGGCTTTGTAGACTTTCAGTTTCTTTTCTTTCTGCTTTTCCTGGTTTTCCTCTTTTCTAATCTGAATCATATCGGGTCATCCTTTCTTATTTTTTGATTCGTCCGGCTCCGGCAAGGTGCTGTTGCCAGTAGGAGCCTGTCAGGTCTGCATAACCAATGGGATTTCCGGCATGGTACATCCGGTTATTTCCCACATACAGCCCCACATGGGTGATGTAGGTTCCGGCGTTGTAGGTGGAGTGGAAAAAGACTAAATCCCCTGCTTTTGCCTCGGACAGGGGGATGTGCTGCGTCACATTGTACTGTTCCTGTGCTGTCCGTGGCAGGGCGATTCCTGCCTTGCCATAGCACCACTGCACCAGTCCCGAACAGTCAAAGGAAGTAGAGGGGGAATCGCCCCCGTACACATACGTCCAGCCCTCATACTTTAAGGCTTCCTCCATGATAGCCTGTACCGTTTCATCATCAAACTGTGCCACGGTCAGGTATTGCGATACCAAGAGGACATAGAACATATTTCCATAGGAATACCGCCAGCCCCCGTTTTTCTCTACCGCAACAGGGTTGGTGTAGGTGACTTTCTTTCCGCCGGATTTGTCCCTTGCGAAGCTCTCTGCCAATTCAAAGTTGTACGTTTTCCCGTGTCCTGCCACATAGTCTAGGAAACCGCCGCCGTAGTTATAGGATTGAATCACGCTGTTTAAGTCACAGCCCTTTGTTTCTGCCGCTGCGAGCAGTTCCGAGAAATACTTGCAGCCCTGTTTGATGGATTCCTCTGTACTAAGGGAGTTCGGGGGAAGCCCCAGAGATTCCGAGGACTGCATAACGTCTTCCAGCGTGCCGCCGGATTCCACCTGAATGATGGCGAGCAGCACATTTAAGTATTCCTCTATGCCATATTCCCTTGCATACTTTTCCAGCATAGGCTTATGGGCGAGGACTTCCTGTGATACGCTCACGCCCCCATAGATAAGGTTTCCGCCGCTTCCGCCGTCTTCCTCATCCGAGAAGACAATCACCACCAAAAGGAGCAGGGAGAACATCATCACGAACACGCCGGAACAGGCAAAGAAAAGGTGTCTTAACTTCATGGTTTCTCCCCTTTCTTTGGTTTGGCAGCCGCTGTTACCGTTTTTGTCCACTCCTTTCTGGCGGTGGTACGCCGGATGGTAAAATTCGATTCTTTTACCACAGGGGCAGCCCGTTTTCTTTCCGGTATCACAGGAGCTGTATCATTCTGGACAGGTCTTGCCGGACGGTGAACAGTCGGTGTGATAGTAGGAGCCGCCTTTTGTCTTTCATCTGGTTTGTCTGGGGAAGCAGGAGGGACTATCTGGCGTTCTGTCCTTACAGGCGGTGTCTGTTCATGGTGGATGGAAGCCGCTTTTACCACTGGAACCGAAGCCCGTTCTGCCACAGTTCCCCCATAAGGAACCTGTCCCCGTTCCCTGATGGATGGGGAAACCGGCTGCATGGCTGGTTTTCCTGTATGAGTGGTATCTGCATGATGTCGGAAATCTTCCGGCTGCTTTGCAGTAACAGGGCGTTCATGGACGGGAGCCGCCCCTTTGGGGGATTCGGAAGCTGTCTGTTGCGGCTGTTTTGCCTGTTCCAGTTCCGCCCTGCGTTCTGCAATGGTCTGTCTGCGGCTTTCTGCCTGTGCGTTCCGCTGTTCGGCTCTGGCAGTTCGGGTCTGGGTCACGCTGGAAGTAAAATCCCGTACTCCCTCTGATACCTGTGTTTTCCCGTGGTAAAGGGCGTACTTTGCATTGACAGGCAAATCCTTTGCCTGCTCCCGAAGCTGTCCGGCAGTATCGGCTATCTTATCTTTGGTATCTGCCACCGCACCCACAGCAGAGCCAGCCCGTTTCCATGCAGATTCCTTTTCTGGTGCTGCCCGTCCGTTTGGTCGGGTGTGGTCTGCCTGTGTATTTTTGGAAGTACCGGAGTTGGAAGCATTTCTCTGGTCTGGGCTAGCTTGTTTCCCTGCGTGGTATGCAGCCGTTCCAGCCCCAAGAGCTGCCACAGAACGCCCTAACTTATGCTGTAAACGGTGCATATGGGCGTGCATGAGCATACGGGGTCTTCGCATGATACGGCTCCCCATACTTTGGGAATCGCCGCTCTGTAAGGAGAACATCCCCATCAAATCCCCCAGCTTGAAATAAATTCCGGCAAAGGTCACTATCTGCAAGAACGCCGTCAGGAAGAACGGATATTCCCCAGACAGGTTGTAGAGCATGGTGGAAATGCTGAACGCTACCGTGATAATCAGGGTGATTCCGGCTCTGGTAAGGATGGTATTGAACAGTTTTGTAATGGCACGTTTGGACATCCCCTCAAAAGAGGGAACCATGCTAAGGAGGAAGCTCACAGGCAGGAACATGGCGTAGATGATAAAAAGCACCTGTGAAAAAATCATTATCCCCGTGAGCAGGAATACAAAAACGGAGATACCGATATTGAACATGAACAGGAAGAAGACGGTTCCCAAGCGGTTGATGGTCTTTGTGATGGTAAGGTTGGTATTTTCCCTGTCTTCGATTTCCTCCACCACGATTTCTTCCCTGTCCTGCCCGTTGTTTTCGTCTGGACTGGTTGAGAGCAGGTGTTCCACACGGTCAGCCCCAATACTTTCCACATCCGAGTTGCCGTATTGCAGCAGGAGCCACGGCTGTTTGACCTGAATGGAAAACAGGCTGTCCCGTATCAAATCCACACTGTCTTTTCCCTGGCTTTCCGAGTTTGGCAGCACAATCTTTGTGCCAAGGGTCAGGCTGGCATTGCTGATGTCTGCGGAAAATTCATTGATTTTCCCGATATAATCAGGAGCATAGGCGATAAAGGCAGCGGACAGCACGAACACCACCACGAAATTCACAACGGCATGGATGGCTTTTGTGGTTTCCCGTTTGATAAGCCCTGTGTAGGCAACGTAAATCCCCACCACCAGAATGAGAATCAGCAGGAACCCGATATAAAATCCCTCCGAGGACAAGCCGCCTGTGGTAACGCCTGCCAAGGTCTGCATATTTTTCCCAATGGAATCCGCCGTAGAGGAAATGAAGTCCAGCGAGTAGGCTTCCTGAATCAGATACCCCGTGGCGTTGGAAAGGTACAGGCTGATTGTCCAGATAAAATTTGTGATGGCATACAGCCCGTACATCACCTGTTTTCCGATACCGTCCAGCCAGTTCCACGGGAGCCAGTCCCATCCGCTGTCCACATAAAAATCAAGCTGGTAGTTGTCCAGAGGATATTTGCTGTATTCGTTGGCAGCGTCCACCGTATCATCCACCAGTCCGGCAGCGTGGGCGGCTGTGCCAAAGACTACAAGCAGCAGGAGGATGAGCAGGAGTGCCAGAAGCACCCTGCCAATCAATTTTCCTGCTATTTTCCAAGACAAGCCCTTTTTTGCTGAATAGGGAACAGGGAGTTGCTGCCCGTTGGAAGTTCTATGTATCACCATCAATCCACCTCTTTTCTCATGGGCGGTCTGGTATCAAAGGCATGGAACAGGTCTTCAAAGATAGGATGGAACTGTATCACCCCCACACGCCCGTACAAATCACTGATAAGGCACTGCCCGTTTTCCAAGTCACGGAGCCGCTTCTGGTTGTTTTCATCTTCGGAATCCACCCCAAAAAAGGCGAGGGTCTTCTTGATTTCGTTGATGTCTGTGGAACGGAACGCAAACTTCAAGCCCAGATTGTTTTTCAGCTTTTCATCCAGCAAATCGTCCGTGTTCTGGGTGACAAAGTAAACGCCTGCGTTCATGGCACGTCCGGCACGAACCAGCTTCATAGAGAGGGTCTTGCCCTGTGCCACCTGTAAGAAGCTCCATGCTTCATCCAAATCCACAATCTTAAACACGCTGCGGTCGGTGTGGATGAAGTCGAGGGCAAAGGTGCTGATTACAATGAGCATTGCCACGGAAAGCAGCTCCATTGTGGTGTATTCTTCAAACGAGGTTTCTTTATCCGGCAGCACCAAATCCGCCACCTGAATGATATTGAGCTGCTTTTCAAGGCTGATGGACTGTGTGACATCCCCATCCGAAAAGAGCAGGTGTGCAAAGTCATAGTCCGTAAAGGATTCGATATGGTCGGCTATGCTGGTGCTGATGGTGGTTCCCTCCGCCCGAAGTTCCTCAATCACTTTGAAAAGTCCCCGTTCCTCACTGTTTGTCACTGCACGGATGGCTTTCCGAAGAACAGGGAACTTTTCCCCGTCACGGCTGGAAATGCCGGTTAAAAAGGTCAGGATGTCGATTGCCAGTGATTCGGAATCCTTTGGGTTCTCCATAATCACATACGGGTCAAGTAAGCCCCTGTTTTGTTCCTCCGAAGTCAGGTTTACGATATTGATTTCATGGGCGATTTCCGGCAGGGTTTCTTTCCAGCGTCCCCGTTCCGCTTTCGGGTCAACAATGAGAGCCTGTGCCCCAAATAGTACGGAATAATAGACAATCATGTTGTTGCTGAATGATTTTCCACCGCCGAGGGAGCCGACAAAAGCGGCAGCAAGGGCGTTGGTAACAGAGCCTTTTACCCCTTGACTGGCAAGGGCAGGTTTTAAGTACACATTTCTTCCTGTATCAAGGCTGTACCCGATATAAATACCCTCTGGTTCCCCCAACATCTGGGTTGCTCCGAAACCAAGACCAGCGAGGAAGTCACTGGTGACATACTGGATGTAATCGTTCAGATACCGTTTGCTGGCAGGGAGAAATTCCCCATGCAGCCCCAGCATATCCCCAAAGGGGCGAACCAGCTTCACGTTCAAATCGTCATAAAAATCTTTCACCTCATTGCAGCGGCGTTTCAGTTCTTCCAAGTCGGGAGCTGTCACACGCACCACATAGGACAGCTTATACATGGATTCCTTGCTCTGGTCTAAGGTGGATTCCAGCTCATTTACGCTGTCTAAAGCGTCCACCACGTTTGTACTGGTTTCACTGTCATTCTGCCATGCGTGGTTGTCCAAATCTTTCAGCTCTTTTTTCTTGTTCCGCACCGTGGAGAGGGCTTTCCGGTTTGTCACAATCTCCACATTCATAGAGGTATCAATGGGAAAAGTGAATTGCTGCTGTTGATAGTAAAAGATTTCCGAGGATGGGAAGTCCAGTTCCCCTACAATGCTGTTGATGGTAAAGTAGGCGGCATAAACTGTCCCGTCTTCCTGTTCGATTTTCAGATACCGCTGGTTTTCCTCTATCAGACAACGGGTGGGTTTGATGAGGTCATAGTATTTCACCAGCGTTTCCTCCTGAAACCGTTTCTTCGGAAGATAATACTCATAATCTTCGTAGGCGGTTCCGGTCTGCCCGTATAAATGCTCAATCAGATAGCCAAAATCGTCCTTGTTAAGCTGCCGGACTTTGAAGCGGCGTGAGATTTTACTTTCCAGCAGCTTTTCCATCTTCTGAAACCGCCAGATTTCTTCATTGCTCATGGAAACAAAATCCCCCATGAGTTTGTGGTTGACTTCATGGAGGAAATTGGAAACGGCGGTCTTTGCTTCCCTGCGGAACTGTTTCATGGTGACTTCCTGCTCATTGACAAGCAGCTTGAAGCCGATAAAAAAGCGGTAGTCCACTTGATTTTCCCCTATCATGGAAATCAGGGCTTCGGTCTGTGCGTCAATCTTTGCACAGGCAACATCCTTTAACTTGCCCGTCACTTCCTGTTTGGAGCGTTCCTGTGCCGCCCGTATGCTGGATTCGGTGCTGATTTGCAGGGCATGAATCTTTCCGTCCCTGTTCTGGGCGATAAGCTGCCGGAACGAATCGTGTACCTGATATTTCTGTTCAGGGCTTAAAAAGGAATAGTTGTAGGGAAGCAGCTCATAGTAAGCGAAGCACTCCCCGTCATGGTTGAACACAAGGTTATTTTCGATATACTTAATCGGATATGCCATAAATATCACTCCTTACTGCCGTGATGGGCTGTGCCGGATATTCCTTTTCCAGCTTCACGGGCTTTCCTGCATAGGTCAGTTTCGGGCGTACCAGATATGCCAGTACGGATTTCAGGAAGCCGTAAGGCTTCTTCCCGTCAAAGGTCTTCTGGCACATGAACCAAGTGAGGGCAAAGGGTACGCCGAAGTATTTTAAAAATGCCCCGTCAATGAACGAAAGGGGAGGGAGGTTCCCCAAGAGCATAACTGCAAACACCGATACCACGAACCACGCCATCTGTGTGAACGTGATGGGGAATGGCAGCTTAAAATCATTGATGGAATAGAGTACCTTTTCCACCGACCAGATACTGGTATAGCTTCGTATTTTTTTCATGTTGTCCGTCCTTTCTAAAAGATGGGGGCAGCCAAAGCCGCCCCTGAATAAAAAATCCGCCTGCATTTCCCAAAGGAGATACAGACGGGTCTACCGTAAGATTTCATATACGCCGTGGTTCGTGACAACAAAGGTTCCCTCCAATTCCATGTCACGCCCATAGGCGGCGTAGTCGATATAGTTTTGTAAGTGTGCCGGAAGTTCCCCAAGCTGTCCGGTTTCTTCCAGATAGTAGCGAGCCACATCCGCCATATCGTCACAGCCGGAATGGCAGATAATATCGTCTTCATGCTCACAGAGTTCTTCGATACTGCCAAAGTAGGATTGCAGCTCTGATAGTTCCTCCTGAATATATTCCGGTAAGTCCTCCACCATCTCACACAGGCGGTTGACTTCCTCAATGGGGGTATATTCGTCAATCTCAAAGGGCAGCTCATAGTCATGGATGGCGTATTCCTCATACTCATCATTCAAGCCGATACGTTCCTTGACTTCCTCAAAATCCACAGGCGGCGTAAACCATGCCCCCACCAGTTCGCCCTCATTGTATTTTCCTAAGTTGGCAATGTAAATCCGCATTTCTTCCAAGTTCCTCCACCTCCTTTTAGCGGTAATAAAAGATACCATTGTCCGTAAACAGGTAGTTTTCGCTGGTTTCCAGCTCCCGACCAATGGCAGCGTAGTCGATATGGTTCATTAAGTCTGGGTGTATTTCTCCGAATACCTGAATCTCCTGCACCAGATAATGGGCGAGGGATTCTCCGTCCTGCACCGGATAGCAGCGTATCTGGTCTTTGTGGTCGATAAATTCCGTAAAGCTGGAAAACCACCGCTTTTGTACCACATCCATTTCATAATAGAGAGGCGTTCCCTGCATTTCCTGTACCATCCGGCAAAGGGCGTTGATTTCCCAGAGCCTTGTGTTGCCCTCCAATGGAAACGGCAGCTCATAGTCTTCAATTTCGATTTCTTCCTCACTCTGAACCCCAAGACGTTCCCTGATTTCTTCAAAATCCACGGGGCAGGAAAACCATGCCCCCGGATATTCCTCAAAATCCTCATGGTAAAACCTTGTGGTGTTCAGGATGTAGATTTTCATTTCCTCAATCAGTATCACGTCCTTTCTCTGTCAGGTTGTTTGGGGAGTTACGCTCCCCAAGCCCCTAGTGGACTTCCGCCATGAAGCAATCAGAGCTTGCTCCATAACGGAAGTGTAATATGTTTTTTCCTATGCACCGATAATCTTATTAAACAGTTCCAGTAAGATGTCCTTTACACCGTCCGCATTGAAGACCAGACCAACCGCTACAAGGGACACTACTAAAAAGCCGATAAGTTTGGAAAATTCCCTCTTAAATCCGAGGTACAGTCCAATCACCACGATTGCCAGCAGCACAAGGGACTGGGCGTTGGATAAAAACCAGTTGTAAAGATTCTGTCCGAAATTCATAAAAGCTCCTTTCTTTCCTGTAAGAGTTCTTAGGTTCCAAGATTGCCGCCGTTAAAGCACCACCTCCTTTGCAGCGGCGGCTTGCTGCTTCAGGATTTTTTCGTGCTTCTCCGTCAGTTTTGCATGGGTGATGATGTCATGGACAATCTGGGTGTGGTTCATCTTATCCAGACGGAGAGCCAGCTTTAACGTAGGGGCTACCTGATGGGAGAGCCAGTGCAGGGTGCGTTCAAAGGAATAGGGCTCCGGTTTGGTTGTCAGTTTCAGGATTCCTCTGTGTTCCCCGATAAACCACGCCCATTCCTCATTGATACGCCAGTCAGAACGGGGCTTCGTATCGTCCCTGTCCACGAACCGGACATAGCGGTTGATGATTTGAAAGGCTGTCCGTTCTGGATTGTCGTGTTCTAACAGGTCACGGATGGCGTAAAAGGCACGCTCATTTTTCAGCCGGATTTCAAAACGGTTCTTTACCTCTGCGTCTGCAATGGGAATATCATGTTTTTTGTACTGCTCATAGTCCTTTTCATAAATGCAGAAGTATACCTCACTTTGGAGAGAACCGATATACAGGGTGTTCCCCATACATTCTTTTTCCTCACGCCGTACCAGTTCGCCGCTGCGGTAGCTTTTAAAGCTGCGAAAGACCGAGATACATTCTTCATTCCGGCACTTCTCTGTCAGATGGGGAATGTTCAGGATTCCCGTTTTGTCATTGATGGCGAGGTCAAGCCGCTTCATCACGCCGTCCTCCATGAGAACATCCATGAAAAACTCATACCAGCTCCGTTCCTGTGCCAGCAGATAGCTTTCAAACTGGCGACAGCCACGCCCTTTCAGTTCCAGCAGCACCCCTTTTTCCAGTTCCGGCGATACCAGAACGAAAATATCCCCCAGATAGTAATGCTCTGTGTAAGAATAGAAGCCGTAGTCTTCATGGATAAAGTAGGGGAGCTTTAGCCGCAGCACGTCTTCCACGATATGCTTCACATCCGTAGTGGGAAAACGAATCCGCACATAGTCAAAGAGCATTTCAAGGGGATTGTCTGGATTGAAGCGTTCCAGAGCTTCCGTGATGGCTTCCTGTAATGCTTCGGATGGGTGAGCCTTGCCCGTTTCAATATCGCTCAGGTACGGACGGGTGATTCCGGCAGCTAATGCAAGTTTCTGTTGTGAGATACCGTAACTTTCCCGTTTCTCTTTAATGTCCCGTACCCATGTTTCTTCATTCAGTGAAAATCCCTCCTGTCTAAAAAAGCGTATGTCAACTTTTGGAGCCTTGTTGACATACGCCGGATATGGGAAAAATCCCTTGTGTACCGTGGGATTCTGCCCTGTTGTTTAGTTGTTGCCTGTCGATTTGTACCCCTCTGTTAGATACGAGGGGTTTATGCTGGCGTGCCTTGCGGCACACCAGCCACAGCAGGTCAGTCCGTTTCTGCGGCTTTCGCTTCGCACGCCGCCTGCACTCCCTGCCTGCTGTCTATGAGCTTTTTAATTTCCTTGAGGAAATCATGCCCTTTTGGGACAAGGGGCGTGTAAAACTCCGAGATAACGCTGGTTCCCACATCCACATAGCCACGCCCTTTTATCTGCTTGAGGAAGAAGTCCTTTGTGGTTTCCCCGAACATCATCCCATAGCCCATTTCCGACATCCGCCCCAGAGCCACACGGAAATTGAACTGGTCACGGATTCCGTCCCCCAGATACTTTGCGTCTGGACGCTGGCAGGCGAGAATCAGGAAGAAACCAGCCT
>ENA-OZSA01000298-OZSA01000298.1-human-gut-metagenome-genome-assembly--contig:-NODE-298-length-9820-cov-3.509165_pt1 | contig 9820 bp, 9 predicted proteins | sample MGYA00244123_ERZ653968 | MGnify/ENA primary metagenome ERZ653968 (study PRJEB26926, sample SAMN06164670) | human gut metagenome | biome: ENVO:00009003; feature: ENVO:2100002; material: ENVO:00002003...
CGAGATGTCTTAGGGTCTCGTGGGCTCGGAGATGTGTATAAGAGACAGGGCCGGATCCTCTGCCCCGTTCCCGGCCTTTATCGCCCTTAACCTTTCTATTCCGGCTGATCCCGGCCTTGCCACTGCATATACCTTATGTCCCTGTCTTAAACATTCCTCTACGGCCGCCTTTCCGATAAAGCTGGTGGCTCCTGTGACAATCACTGCCATACGGCTGTCTCCTTTCACTGCTATTCCCTTATTCTGGGAATAATCATATTCCGGTCCATCTCCTCATCCGAAAGGAATGGAGCCATATCTTCTAACGGCGGAGATACCAGCGTTCCGTCCGGCAGTCTCTTGGCCGAGGATTTCGGCTCGAAATTCTGATCCATGGACACGAAGATCTCGCAGATCACCGGCCCCTCTGTATTCAGCGTCTTTTCCACCGCTTCTGCCAGTTCTCTATTGTGCTCCGCCTTCACATAAGGGTATCCGTAAGCCGCCGCCAGCTTCTCCATATCCGGGAAGCTTAAGTCCCCGCTGTCCACTCCGATGCCGATAAGGGGCTCGCCGAAGAAATTCTTCTGTGTCTGGCGGATGGAGTGATATCCTCCGTTATTGATGAGAAAAATCTTGATGCCCATTTTATGATGGATGATGGTCTGCAGCTCCTGAAGGTTCATCTGGATGCTTCCGTCCCCTGTCACCAGAACCAGATCCTCCCCCCCACGGTCTGTGCCCTGACTGTAGAAACGGTTCTCTCTGGACGCCGTCCAGGCCCCGATGGCCGCAGGAAGGTCATAGCCCATGGCCGCAACAGCGGAATTGGTGATAAATCTCTGCCCTTTTTTGATCACATATCCATGGCCCCCTACCACGCAGGCAGAACCATTTCCCACTACGGTGATCTGGTTTTCCTTTAAACGGCTGCTGATAGCCTCAATGGCCGCATACACATTGGCCGGTTCCATCTCACCGGACGCCCAATGCTTTGGCTGCACTACCGGATACGTCTCCTTCCACATCCGGCAGGTTTCGCTCCAGTTCATGCCCGGAAGGCCTTCTCCGCCCTCAAAGAGCTGTTTTAGCCCCGGCCGGCTGATACTTTCCGGCAGTTTCTCCCCCTCCTCCGCAAAAATGGCATCCAGCTCCCCGTCCAGCCGCTCCAGAAGATCTCCGGCGTCTGCGTGAACAGCCATATCCACATGGACAGAGGGCTTTTTAAGCTCCTCGCAGTCAATATCATTTACGATTACAAAGGCGGCTCTGGCCCAGGTCTTATAATTATATCCCACCTGGCGGATGCTCAAGCGGCTGCCGATCGACAGCACCAGATCGCTGTTTTGAACCGCAAAATTTCCGGCCCGGTCGCCCATGTTCCCGGCGCGGCCTGTATACAGGGGATGCGCATCCCAAATACAGTCCTCGCTGTCCCAGCCTGTGATCACGGGAATCCCCAGCTTTTCGGCCACCTTCATGAAAATATCATGTGCCCCGGCAATACGGATCCCGTTTCCGGCATTGATCACCGGACGTCTCGCAGCCCGGATCCTTGAGAGGATCTCCCGTGCGGTCTGGGCCGTCACCCGGCCGGGAAGAATCTGACGCTTCTCACCCTTTCCCGCCTCATCCTCAGGGATTCCATGAACCGTTCCACTCCCGGCCCAGCCGTCTCCTCCCCTTTCGTAATCCTCGGGATCAAAGCCGATGAGATCCTCCGTCTCCACAAACGCCCCCTGGACGTTTAATGGGATGTCCAGCCAGCAGGGGCCGGGACGGCCGGATACGGCCAGATACAGCGCCTTTTCCAGGCAGTAGCGGATCCGCATGGGATCAATCACCATTTCTGAATACTTTGTCATACAGTCAATGGATTTACAGATGTCAAATTCTTGATCACCCATGGCCCGGATCCCGGTGCCTGACCAGCGGGCGGTGGTGTCATAGCGCACCTGACCGGAAAGTACCAGCATGGGAATGGAATCCAGCCAGCCTCCCAGCACTCCGGTGATGGCGTTAGTGCCTCCGGGGCCGGTGGTAACGCAGAGAGCCGCGATCTCATTGTGGATCCGGGCATAGGCCTCTGCCGCGATGGCACAGGCCTGCTCATGGTGGTTGTAGATGCAGTGAAGGCCCTCCTGATGGCCCAGAGCGTCATCTAAGTGCATGGCTCCGCCTCCGGTTACCATAAATGCCTGATGGATCCCAGCCTCTGTGAGTTTTCCCGAAATATAATTTGAAACCTTTATCCTCATACATCTTCTCCTTTGCTGCGGCGCTTTGCGCCTTTTTAAACAGTGACGCGCCCAGGCGTTCCCCTCCGGCTTCTGCAGACAAAAATGCCGCGAACGCATACATCGTTTTTAAATACGTTCTGAAACATATGGTGAGTATATCATAAAACCCTTAAAAAGCCTACTACCATTTTCCTGCCCGGCTTTCCCCGTATCCCCGCAGGGGTCCCCGGCCTGCGGGAAAGACCTTCCAGCCTTTCCAGTAAGCCTCACTGGAAATCTCCCCTCTCACCCGCTATAATGAGCCTCGTAATGCAACGACGGATGTTCGGCCGACTCACATATTTCAAAAGGAGAGACATTTATTATGAAAAAACAGATCAAGTTTCTGGCTGTATTATCCACCGCAGTCCTGACTGCAGCGCTGTCCTTCCCGGCTTACGCAAAGAATGCAGGCTGGGCCCAGGAAAACGGCAACTGGTACTATTACGATTCCTACGGGGAGCCCCTGACGGACACCTGGAAGAAATCCGGCGATGACTGGTATTACCTGGATTCTGACGGCATCCGCGCCACCTCTGCGCAGGTCGACGAATACTATGTAGATGAAGATGGAAAGCGCGTTTCCATGGAATGGGTTTCCATTGAAAATGAGGATTTCTGGTCCGAGGAGGACGCTCCCGAATTTCTTTATTATTACTATGGAAGAGACGGAAGAGCCCTGACTTCCACCTGGGCCTCCATCAACGGCCAGTGGTATTATTTCAATGAGGACTCCATCATGGAGACCGGATCCATTGAGGTGGACGGCCATAACTACTATCTGGGCGAGGACGGAAGCCGCAAGACCGGCTGGGTGCTCCTGGAGGAAGAGACAGACGACCCGGAGATCATTGAGTCCTGGTACTATTTCGACAACAGCGGAAAGCGCATTGAAAATGAGATCGACAAGAAGATCGACGGCTCCTACTACACCTTTGTAGACGGAAAGATGCAGACCGGATGGTTTAAGCTTCCCGCACAGGAAACGGCTGATACCGCTACCGGCTCTGAGGCAGCAAAGGCAGAAATTCCCGCCATCGCTTCCTATCAGTATTATGACGAAGACGGCAAGCGCGCTTCCGGCTGGAGAACCATCGAAGGCGCTGAGGGCATCAGCGAGGAGGCCGAGGTTTATAAGTTCTACTTTAAAAACGGCGCTCCCTATCACGCAGAAAGCGGCTTAGAGCTTTTCACCATTGATTCCAAGAAATACGCCTTCAACACCAGAGGTGAGATGCAGACCGGCAAACAGTCCGTAAACATCGGCGACGGCGCTGCGGCTAATTTCTACTTTGACGGGGAAGGCGTGATGAAAACCGGCAAGCAGGTTATCTATGATGAGGATCTTGGAGAGACCCAGAACTGGTTCTTCCACACCGACGGCTCCAAAAAGGGCCAGGGATACCACGGCATCAAAGATAACACTCTCTATATCCAGGGACTGCGTGCAGAGGCCGACCCCGACCTTCGTCTTGCCCCTGCCGAGTTAGACGGCACCCGCTATCTGATCAACGCAAACGGAGCCATCCAGAAGGCGGGTTCCAGTTCCAAATCCAATTCCAGGCCGGAGCTTGGAGCCGGATATAAGGATTTTACAGACGAAAATGACACCGTCTGGACCGTAAACACAAGCGGCGTGATCCAGTAATCCCCGCATAAAAGCAGGCGTATCCTTCCTGCACAAATACCGCGCCATGTTACAGCTTCGCGGCGGCAGCGCTTCCTGTTTCCCGGCTGCCATCTCATCCGTTTCTTCTATAATAACAAATTACAGGGCAGCCGGGAGCAGATGCCGGGATGCAGCGCAGCCATTTGCCGTACAGTTACAATTTTGGTAACAAACCGCGGATTCCATTTACAAAAGAGACATTGCGTGTTACACTGGCCTGACAGTCTTTTACATTTTTGGTAAGTCTGTCAGGTCATTTTACATATTTCATTCATCATATTGCACAACTTATATTAGTTTTTTTGTACACTATGACTATTTTAAAATAAATCAAAAAAATGTGGTATATTTTACGTTCTCATGCGTTATTTATTATAGACCGGATAAGTTTGGTCAGAACATGGAGGATACAGATGAGAGAACTTGCTGCTTTTTACTGCCCCAGATGCGGGTACTATGCTTATTACCAGACATCCCGCCACCCGCAGTGCCCCAGATGCCATTCCCAGGAAACCATGCATATGGTACGGATGCATTATAAAGAATTTATGGACATGAGCTGCCAGGAGCGGGACGATTATCTGGGAAATGAGATTTTAAAGCACAATCCATCCCTGATGGAGCGTCTCACTGAACCCCATAAAAAATACAACAGCCGTGAGATCATAGCGGAGATGAATATGGAAATCATGCGCCTGGATACGGAAAATAAGGTCTTAAGCGACACCATCAAATGGATGCACGACACCATATGGGAAATGATCCGGGAACAGAAAAAGGCGGAGCAGACCGGAAAGTAGGCTCACCTTTTATAACCATGCGTTTACGGAGGCAAAGGATAAAAGCCGGGACACGCTTAAGCCGTCAAATATTTTGCCTGTTTTCACTTGAAATATCCCCCTGTATGTCATATAGTAGTGTAAGCCGGCCTTTCAAAGGCCGGATTTTACACGAATGAGGAGTATGAAATGGATATGAATCAACTGATGAACAGTCTCAAAGAAACCTACGGATTTTCAAAGGCAGAGTGGACCGCTCTTCCCGGAGAACCGCTCACCCAGTTTTCCCTTTGGCTCACCGAGGATCATATTTCCCGTATTATCGAGAAAGCGGGACGTATGAGCGCCATTGTGGAATCCTGCGCCAACATGGTCAGCATCTGCGAGCCGGAGTTAAAGGACACTCTGATGGCCACTACCATCCAGTGCTGCGGGACCAACGAACTGCGTATCCGCACAGCTGACTCCATGCTGAAAATGCTGGTCGGATCTCTTTTTGACTGATTTTTCCGTACTTTCCTCCCAAAGACGGAGATTTCTGCCGCCTGGCAGACGCTGCCGGCTGAGAACTCAAAGGCGATACGAATCCCCTCCCTTTCAATGACAAGGGGTGGAATTACCATGAACCGGATGAACTGCTTTATACCATCGGATAAGCGCCGGGCGTCCCCTTACCCGCCCAGCGTCACATCCTGAGCATCATACCACGCAAGCGCCGCCTCTACGTGCTCCCGCTTAAAATCCGGCCAGTAGTCCTCCACCACATACAGATCTGAGTAGACCGACTGCACCGGCAGAAAGCCTGAAAGGCGGCTCCTTCCGCCCCAGCGGATGATCAGGTCGATCCGCGGCACTTCTTTTGTTTTAAGGCAGGGGCCGATGATTCCGTTTTTCAGTCCCAGATCCCACTGCCAGCTGTAATTGACAAGAAAATTGATCTTCATGCCTCCTTTCCCGAAATCATGACGGGCGGTGTATGGAAGAAGTTCTGCCGGAAATACAGCAGAATTCGTGTTTCCAAGCACCAGAAGGCTGGCATCCTCCCTTGAAAGCTCCTCTACCGCAGCCACACAGGCCTTTGTAAATGCCTGGCGCTGAGCAGAGGGGCGTTTTGTATTATCCACAGTAAAGCCGTAAAAGGTCATTTCTTCGATCCCCATTTCACAGCACATCCGATACAGCTCCATTCCCGGAGAAATCCCATGGTCATAGCCGTCTGCTTTTTCCATTCCCTCTCTTACCGCCCAGCGGCGGTTGCCGTCAGGAATAATCCCGATATGTTTTGGAAGCCTCATACATTTGTCCATCCTTTCCTGAGGTGATAGTGAAAGTATAGACGGGAAACGGCGGGATATTCACCAGGCGTCCAGCCTGCTATCAATGATACGTAACGAAATTTTATCGAACGTACGTTCCTTTTGTCGGATAAGGGGTGAGGGGAATATCCCCTTAAACAAAAGGACGAAGGAGTGATTTTACATTTATGTATACATTACAGATCAGACACCTATTTTCTCTGGTTCGGATTCCTTATATAAAAGAGGACGATTTTGAGGAGTTTTATTTATATTTAAAAAAAGATATGAAGCTGAAGACGGAATTGACAGAACAGATCTTCCCCCTGGCCCAGGAGGCAAAGCGGCGGCTTGAGAACTGGGGCGACACCTCCAAAAACCGTATTCTGCCCTTTAAAGAAGCGTTAAGGACAGAACATAGCCCCCGGTTTTATGATGTTTCCCGCAGAATGGGAATGTATCTCCCCGCACAGGCCCAGCTGACAGAATTTTTTATGTTTCTGGAGCTGTTCCGCCACCGCTGTCTCGGATGCCTGCAGACAGCGGACGAGAGGCTCCGGGCGGACAGGCAAAGCCTTGCAGACCCCGGACTGCGGGGGGAAGAATGTTACCTGAACCGGCTGCTTACGTTCTTAGAGCTGCTGGAGGAGGCCATGGATAAAGGACTGCGGGATCTATTTTTTCTCAGCGAAGCCGTCTATTCAGACCAGAAAACGGCAGCTGCCTATATAAGGGAAATGGACAGCCCGCAGACAGCCCTTCTCTGGAAACAGTGCGCTCTTATGATGGCCGGCTTTCTTCCGGCAGAGAGGAGGGGACAACTGTGAATATTGGAATCATAACCAAAGACAACGGCCTGTTTCACAGGCTCTATCAGGCCGCAGAGCAGGCCTGCACAGTCAAAGGGCAGCGTTTTGCAGAGCACTACTCCTTTCATCCCCTTTCGCCTGGTCAGGTACTAAAGGCGGCCAGGAACCCGAAGGAGTGGTGGCTTATATTTCTGGACGGTGACACCTGTGAAAACTGGCTTCTGGATGTGAAATATATGACCGAAGCCAACAGCCATATCATGGTCTGCCTTGTGAGCAGGGACTACCGCAGGGCCGGCGAGCTTCTGCAGCAGAGGATTCTGCGCGGGATCGCGGGCTACATTCACCCGGAGGAGGATGACCTGGACCGTCAGTGCAAAAACCTCATTTCCTTCCTCACCCGTCGGATCTCAAGCCTGGAACAGACTCTTATGATCCGCAGCTGCGGGCAGGAGCTTCGGATCCCCTATAAAGACATCTGCATGATTGAGACGGAAAAAGGAAGCCATTTTTCAAAAATCTGGTGCACCTTTGGGGAATATTCCGTTCGCGCCTCTATCCAGGAACTTCTAAGGGAACTGAACCAGGATTTCTGTCAGGTGCGGGCATCTGCTATTGTGAATCTGACCCGCATTCAAACAGCGGAACCGGGATCCGGAGTTCTTAACCTGCCCCGCGGGCTAAGCTGCTGCTGCTCCCGCAGGATGAAGGGAGAGGTTTTTCATAAACTAAACCATGGGGGATGATGTCTGCCACTGCCTGCTCCTTGCATTTCATTCTACTGAAAAAGAGACGCCCTGCCGGGCAATTTCACCGGCAGGACGCCTCTTTTTATTTATAACACCATTGCAGCCTATCCCCTCCTGTCTCAGGATAAAAACAGTTCCTTTTCCCTCTGCCGTCTTCTGGTCAGCCCGTTCAGAACCCTGCCTCCGGCCCTGTTCCATTTAAGAAATTCTCCTGCCGCGGCCTGTGTCTGCCCTGCGTTGAGAAACTTTATCAGCGTACTCTTTTTCAATGCTCCGACTCCCAGGTTGTAGGCAAAGCTTACAAGGGCGTCAAACTGGCTCTGGGTCACCGGATGGGACAGGCAGCCAAGGACCCCCTGCTCGAATTTCCTCAGATCCTTTCTGAGCAGTTCCTCTGCCTGGGCCTGATCAATGGACGTTCCCATCACAACTCCGGCCGTATGGCCATAGCCGATGGTAGGGATCCCGGCCGCACAGAGGTAGGCTGTAAGGCGGCAGCCTTCAAACTCTTTAATGAGAGCGATTCCGCGGTCGGAAATGGAGGTTGGCCCCGCTGTCTGGGCGCCGTCTGTTACCGGCTGCTTTTCCCCGGATTCCTTCTGCGCCTTCTGCTCCGCTCCCACCGCGGTCAGGTCTGCAGCCAGTCTCGGTCCGGATCCCGGCGCTTCTCCCTGAGGGATCCCCTCCAGCATAAGAACGCCTTTCTCGCCCACAGTTCCCCTTAGAGCTGTTCCTTCCTTCACCATGGCCCCGTTTTCATCAAAAACATATGCCTTTCCTTCAATGACCTGCACGCCCTTCACCATGGCATAGTCCGTTCCAAAATAGTACCAGTTTTCCTTATAGAAATACCATACCTCCCGAACGGCATAGCCTGCGTTGTTAAACCAGTACCGTTTTCCCTCATCCTGATACCAGTCGTCTGTCACCCAATGCCCCGGTTCCAGATAAAAACGCAGTCCGCCTTCCTCCTTTACCCAGCCTTTTAACTCTCTCTCTGTGTTGTTGATTTCTGTGCATTTATTATTCATGTGTATATTTTCCTCCTGATATCCTAAAGTTCTGTAAATTCTGTAAAATATATCTTCTGACGCAGATCCACCAGCATATATCCATAGACACAGCGGTCTGTCTCAGGCTCAACCAGTTCCAGCCTCATATCCTCCGGTGTTTCCATTACAATCTCTTTCCCTCTGTAGTAATGCTTATCCAGATCAATCTCTGCATCTGCGGGCATATTTTCTGTCTGAGAGGTTTCTGAAGCCTCCTCCATGGCTGCAAACGGATACAGCGGACAGATCCTGTCGCCCTCCTTCAGTGTATAGACCTCCTTTGTCCCCTGTCTGGAATTCTCCACAGGAACAATCGAGCGGATTTCCCCGTCATCATGCTCGTCATCAAAGCTGATCTCCATGGTGCACAGCCTCCCATTATACAGGATGGGAGCCATGTATTCCGTATAGGACTCCAGGTTTATGGTCTCGATCAGGCACAGGATTTCTCCCTTCAGGCCAGGGTAGGACTTCTCCGGCACGGCCTGCAGCTTTCCGTCCGCCCGGATCTCCACATCACTGTCGGTACTGAGCATATAATAATCCGTTCCTTTTCCGCTGTCGCAGAACACAGCCAGATACGCTCCTGCCACCTCCGTAAGCTCCTCCGGGGAGATTTCCAGACACACCGTTCCATCTTTGCCGTTTTCCACATTTTCCCAGAAAATTTCCTCATCATAAGCCAGGTAAGCTGCATAATCCATCATCAGTTCCTGATAGGCGCTGCAGAATCCTGCGTGCTCATAAATCCCCATATCCTCTTCCAGCTGCACGTTTGAGCCGCTTGGCAGGTAAATGGAAAGTCCGCTGGTATCCTCCATTTTGCCTGAGGCTGCCGTATCTGCCGCCAGCCTTTTAACAGCGTCCTGCAGCTCCATATAAAGGGCATCCTGCTCTGGAACCATTCGGCAGGCATCCATCAGATCCATCAGATCCACCATTTCCGAAAATGTGTCTGCCCGCCGGCTTCCAAAGACCCGCAGGCTCTGGCGCTCCCGCCCCAGCTTTTCAAACAGCTCCTCTCGCTGATCCGGGGGAAGTGCTGCCAGAAACGGGTGAAATGCCTCGTGAAAGCTGTCATAAGCCTCCATATCTATCAGCGTCATTGTTACCGGCACATCCTGCCCCTTTTCCTGATACCAGTTTTCATAGGAATCCAGGATCTGTCTCTTATACACATCTCCGAGCCCACGAGACCCTAAGACATCT
>ENA-OZSA01000309-OZSA01000309.1-human-gut-metagenome-genome-assembly--contig:-NODE-309-length-9673-cov-4.158245_pt1 | contig 9673 bp, 10 predicted proteins | sample MGYA00244123_ERZ653968 | MGnify/ENA primary metagenome ERZ653968 (study PRJEB26926, sample SAMN06164670) | human gut metagenome | biome: ENVO:00009003; feature: ENVO:2100002; material: ENVO:00002003...
GAGATGTCTTAGGGTCTCGTGGGCTCGGAGATGTGTATAAGAGACAGCCATTATATTATGGCTATATTTAAATGACAAGCCTAACACTTTGCTTTGAATTCCCGGATTTTTTCTTTCATTGCCGGAATATCCTCATGCAGTTTCAAAATTGTACTTCCTACAAACGCCGCATCTCCACCGGCCTCTTTTACCAGCTTCACATCTTCTGGAGCATGAACTCCTACCCCACAGTAAATCGGACGGTCGATGCCACAGGCTCTCAAATGTTCTACGCAGTCTTTCAATGTCGGATATTTTGCATTCTTTTCCTGTGTCGCATACGGTTTTGCTTGAAGATATACGAAACCATTGGACTGTTTTGCCATATCAATCTCCGCATCCGGCATATGGAACTGCACATAGCAAGATACCTGTAATCCAGCCGCAATAATTTCGTCTTTGACTGTATCATCTTTAAGTCCAACTAATAAAATATCCTTCAAATCATTATCCAAACAAAAGTCTATAAACTCCTGTGTCCCAATTTCTTCCACTGTATTTTCATACGCTAAGACAAGAATTTTTACATCTGGCAGCTTATTTTTAATCGCTACAATAGAATCCATATATTTTTCATAGTCATCACAAGACTCCAACGCTTTTTCCATTCTTCCTGCAATATAATCGCTTTCCAGATATGGATTTCTAGATGGGAAATCTACTTCCATCATTTTACATCCGGCATCTGCATATTCCATTGCCATATTATAGCTCGCTTCAATTGTCGGGTATCCGTTTGATAAATAACAAATAATTTCCATGGCTATTCTCCTCTCGTATATGCTTTCATAAACAATTCTTTAAATTCTTCCACCTCCGGAATTACCGGATTTGTTTTTGTACATCCGTCTGCTTTTGCAAGTGCGGCCATCTCATCCAGTTTTTCTGTAAATACGGCTTCATCTGCAATCACTTCTTTTAAGCAAGACGGAATATGTAATGTTCGGTTTAACTCTTCAACCGCTGTATACAAATTCTCTGCACCGATTTTTTCTGCGAAAGTATCATATACTTTCTTTGCTCTTTCATCTGCTTCATTGTAACGAATGACATATGGAAGAAGAATTGCATCTGCAAGACCATGAGAAATATGAAATACTCCACCCAATGTATGCGCCATGGAATGTACGATTCCGAGAGAAACATTGGTAAATGCCATTCCTGCCACCATTGATGCCTGCAGCATGATTTCTCTTGCTTTCATATCTGTTCCATCTGCGCAGGCTTTTGGAAGATTTTCCATAATATCGATCGCTGCCTGCGTTGCCAGAATATCGGATACATAGTTTGCCCGGTTGGATGCCAGGGCTTCCAGTGCATGTGTCAGAGCATCCATACCAGTTTCTGCTGTAATCTTTGCAGGCATGGAAATCGTTACTTCCGGATCGCAGATCGCAATATCCGGCATCATTTCCATATTTCCAAGTCCATGTTTCAGTCCGGTTTCGTTGTCAGAAATAACGATGGATCTGGAAACTTCACTTGCGGTTCCACTTGTAGATGGAATGCAGCAGAGTCTTGCTTTTTCTCGCAGTTTTGGAAATTCATTTGGAGGAAGTACAGATTCCATTGTCTTTAATTCCGGGTGTTCATAGAAGATCCACATTGCTTTTGCAGCATCCATTGCTGATCCTCCGCCTAACCCTACGATCAGGTCTGGACCAAATCCCAGCATTTCCTGCGCCCCTCTCATCACTGTTTCAAAAGACGGATCTGGCTCTACGCCGCTGATCACCATTGTTTCTGCACCGGCTTCATGGAAATATCCTTCTACTTTTGCAAGCATTCCACTTCTTTCCATACTTTTTCCGCCTACTACAATACTTACTTTCTCTACTTTGATTGTTTTAATATATTCCAGACAGCCTTCTCCAAACATCAATTCAGAGCCTGCCAGTTTCATTGGTCTCATCATGATTCTTTTCTCCTTTTTATTATGCGTTTAATCCATCTAATACTTTTTTCACAAGATCATAGGAAATCGGATTGCTGATAATCCCGCCTTCTTTCAGGCTGGATCCGATGATCGCACCATCTGCGATCTGGAGCTGATCTTTGATATTCTCTGCTTTCACACCGCTTCCTGCAAATACCGGCACTTTTACTACATTTTTTACTCGCTTGATCAGATCCAGCGGTGTTTCCTCTCCAATCTGGGTTCCCGTTACGATAATTCCATCCGCTCCGCTGTCCACTGCTTCTTTTGCTGACTGCTCTACTGTAATATATGGAAGTACCATATGCGCATGTTTCACCTGCACATCTGCCAGAACTTTGATGTCCTCTTTTCCCATCGCTTTGCGATATTCCATACATTTTTTTGCGCATGGATTGATGACTCCATCTGTAAAAATCACCGTATCCACAAATACTGGAACTCGGATAAAGGATGCCCCTGTAATTGCTGCGATCGCGATATTTGCCTCGCAATCATTGAACGCTGCATCCACTCCAACCGGAATGTTTACTGCATTTTTTACAGCCAGCGTTGCTGCCGTCAGAGCTGCCAGCTGTGCTTTATTCAGTAGCGCTGAAAACGGAGTGTCTCCCATATTTTCTACGATCACTGCATCCACTCCTGCTTTTTCCAGTGTGACTGCATCCTGTACTGCTCTGTCTAAAATTTTCTGATAATCTCCATCAAATCCCGCTGTTGTCGGAAGTGGCAGGCAGTGTACCATTCCAATCACTGTTTCTGAACCAATTGAAAATTTTTCTTTACTCATTTTTTTCTCCCTCCATTGTCATATGATAATGATAGATTCCTTCCAAGGCTGTTCTGCAAAGCAGATCTTCCGCATCTGTTCGTTCCTGTCCTGTCAGTTTTTCTTTCAGATTTTCCAAAACGGTTACCATAGTGAGAATACATGTTTTGACTCCCATCAGTCTTCCAAGAGTCAGCATACAGGATGATTCCATATCAATTCCTGTCACACCCAATTTTTTCACTTCCTCAAATGTCTCGGACATGTCCCTTCCCCACTCCAGAGAAAATCTGGAATCATGCATATTGCTGTAGAATCCGTCCATTGTACAGTTCAGTCCGTTCAGATATCGTTTTCCCATTTTCGTTACAGTCTCATTCATTGCATTGACCAAATCAATGTCTGCAACTGCCGGATAACTCAAATCTACATAAGACTGACTTGTACCTTCCCTTCTCATCGCAGCAATCGGAATCAGAAAGTGTCCCAGCATATCATCCTGCATCGACATGACCGTTCCCATTCTCACAGCCACTTCCATTCCTGCCTCATACATTTCTTCCATGGTGATCGCAGCAGACGGTGCGCCGATTCCTGTCGATGTCACAGTCACTTCGATTCCTTTGTAAGTTCCCGTATATGTATTAAACTCTCGCATAAACGCCACTTTTTTCGGATTTTCCAAATACTGTTTTACAACTTCTACTCTCCACGGATCTCCAGAAAACAACACATATTTTGCAACAGTTTCCTGATCCGCACCCATATATAATGTGCTCATAGCTTTTTCTCCTCTTTTCAAAATATGAACGCCCAGACACTACTCAAATGTTTTTGCTTTCTCTAATAACTGTTCTTCTGTCGGCGCGTTTGTGCAGCATCCTTCTGACTGCAGAATAAAGTAGGAAAGTGTTCCTCCAAGTCTGCAGCACTCTTCTGCTTTATATCCCTTGAGATATCCATAGATGAATCCTGCCATATAGGCATCTCCGGATCCTGTTGCATCTACCACATGATCCACTTTGCAGATTCCGATCTTTTCCTGACGGATGATATCTCCTTCCCGGATATAACAGAGACTTCCATCCTTGCCGAGTGTAGTTACGATAATTTCCACTTCGCCAATATCAAACAGTTCCGTAATATCTTCAAATCCATAAATTTTTTCGATGATCTCACGCTCTACTTCGTTTGTAAAAATAATTTTACTTCCGGTAAGAAGTCGTTTTAAAAACTCCTCCGGGAATGCGTCGAAATCATCTTTCATTCCAAATACAATCGGAACATGGTGCTTCTGACATTTTTCAAAAAATTCTTCATTGTCCTGTCTCGATGCAACTGTGATCACACCCAGTTTTGTATCTTCAAACAGTTCATCTGGAAGCGGTTTTGCATATTTTCCGTCCATTGCACCCGGATAAAAAATCGTAATATGATCATTGTGATTATCCTGGATCAAATAACAGACACTGGTTGCTTCCTCCGGCAATTCTGTAATCCCATCCAATGGGACATTTCCCTCTTCCAGAAATTTTTTAAATCCGTTGCTCTCATAATCTCCCCCGACACGAAGCACCGGCTTCGCACACATTCCCAGTCTGCACAGCGCATAGGCAATATTCACAGAACATCCTCCGTAAAAAATCTGTGCATTGGACTGATTCGTAACCAGAGACGTAAATCCGACTTTTGCCGGCGTATCAATCTTAATAATGTGATCCATGCTCACATAGCCGCTTGTCAATACATCTGTTTTCATTGCCTTCCTCCTATAACTTACCTTCATCCAGCATCGTAAATAACGTATTCATGTCAACTACATCTCCCAGATATTTATCAATATCTGTCAAATGAACCTCATTAACAACCTCTGAATTTGTTGCCACACATTCTTTGACTACATATGGATTATAGTCTAAATAAAATGCATCTGTTACCGTTGCACGAATGCAGCAGTTTGTTTTCGTTCCTACGATAATCACATTCTCTACTCCATTTTCCCGCAAAACCAGATCCAAATCTGTTCCAAAAAATCCACTGTATCTCCTCTTCTGAATGACATAATCTTTTTCTTCATCTACCGGAAGCATTGAATCGATCTCCACTCCAAAAGTGCCTTCGATGCAATTTGGCCTCATTGCCTGGGCTTTTCTGTCCACTTTTCCTTTTCGATTGCAATGTTGCATAAATACGACCAGTACCCCTTTTTCCCGGCATTTATCCAGCACTTTCCGGATCTGAGGTAAGATTTCCCTGTTTTGTGGATAATAGACGAGGCCCTCCGGATCTGTGAAATCACGAACCATGTCTACAATGATCAATGCTGATTTACTCATGTTTCACACTCCTATTCAAACTTATATCCTCTTACTTTTACATTTTTATATTTCATATAAGATACCACTGCAAGTACAGCAACCATGATAATATATGGTATCGTATCGAACATTCCTGCTGCCGGACCTGCATATACACTTAAATTTACAGAAAGTGATCTTGCTATTCCAAATAAGATTGCATACAGTGAAGATGGTACCGGACGACCCTGACCACAATAAATTGCTGCAATGGCGATAAATCCACGTCCTGCTGTCATATCATTGGTAAACATACACATTCTTTCCAAAGACAGATTAATACCAGCAAGCGCACAACAGAATGCCCCAATTAATACTGCTGCATATTTATATCTTTTTGTTTTGATTCCCAGGCTGATTGCTGAGTCTTCATTCTCGCCTACTACTCGCACATACACACCAAATTTTGTCTTATACATCAGCACTGCTACAAGCGCAATTCCAATAAACGCCAAATATGTGATCAGTGGATGCCCACTCAAAATATTTCCAATTACCGGAATATCTTGGATGATCGGAATATTAATCTTAAAATCTGCTACGCTGACATTTTGCAGACTGATATTGGCAAGTTCCATCATCTTCAAAACAAATTTTGCAATTGCAGGAACAATCAAGTTAATTCCAAGACCGATTACGATGACATTTCCTTTGCAGCTGATCCCTAAAATCGAAAACAGAAGTCCCCAAAGTAATGTTGTCACAATTGCAGCGATAATCGCAACTGCAACACTTCCTGTCATGTATTCAACCAGAACAGATACAAACGCACCATTTAACATCATACCTTCCAAAGCAATATTTAACACATTTGCCTTATATGCGAAAATTCCGCCGATCACGCAGAGAATAATAGGCGCACTGTGATACACGGTATCATATAAAATACTATTTAATAATTCCATTATGCTGCCTCCTTTTTCCCTTTCTTGAATCTGTCAAACAAATTTGTATTATTTCCGATAAACTTTACCGCTAGGAATAAGATAATCATTCCCTGGATGATTGCAATAATTTCTTTTGGCACAGTCGTATATAAATTAATGCTGTCACTTCCTGTCTTCAAAGCTGCATAAAATACTGCCGCTATAAAAATACCGATCGGCGAATGCCCACCCAGAAGAGCGATCAACATACCATCCCAGCCAAGACCCGGGTTTGCCGAAAAACTAAGTGTATACTTAAACTGATCACTTAACATCCATCCTGCTCCCGCAATTCCTGTCAGTGCACCACTGATCAGCATCATAATAATAATTTTTCTTCCAACGTTCATCCCTGTAGCTTCTGCAAACTCTGGATTTTTTCCAATTGCTGTAATTTCATATCCCAACTTGGATTTATTCATCAAAAAATACATTACAATCAAAATGATCACAGCTATTACAAAAAACATTGTCATTCTGGATGTTCCAATTCTCTGAAACATTGCAGCATCTTGTACTGTTGGTGTTGCCACATAACCGGCACTCTTATCTCTAAAAATTCCTGTTGTCAGAAATTCCAGTGTTTTTGCCATTGCATAGTTTAACATCAGTGTTACAACCATCTCGTTCACATTACATTTTGCCTTCAAAATTGCGGGAATCAATGCAAATAACATACCGCACAAAATTGCAACTACAAAACAAACTACTTTACTTAAAAATGGATTGGAAATTGGAAGATATGCTCCGACAATTCCGGCAAAAAATCCACCTAAGAGCATCTGTCCTTCTACACCCATATTGTAAATATTTGCTTTAAAAGTAATTGCGATCGCAAGACCTGTTAAAATCAGTGGCGCTGCATAATGTAAGGTATTCATAAACCCTTTGCTTGAAAGCAAAGATTTTCGAATCAAAATCCCATATGTCTCAATTGGATCTTCTCCAATTGCAAGTATGATGACCGCGCCGATTATGAATGCTAATATGACAGGAAAAACAGAGTTTAAGATTGTTTTTACCAGATTCTCTTTTCTTTTCATCTCTCGCCCCTCCTTACTTGAAAATTCCCGCCATAAGAAGCCCAATTGCTGCTGTTGATACTTCTTTTGGACAAACTTCTCCAGAAATTTTGCCTTTATACATTACGATAACCCTGTCAGACAGACTCATAATTTCTGACAGTTCACTAGATACCAAAATAACAGTATTTCCTTCATCACGGAATTTCAAAATCTGTTTATGGATAAACTCTATCGATCCAATGTCCACACCTCGTGTTGGCTGGCATGCCAGCAACACCTTTGGATGTACTGATAATTCTCGGGCTATGATCACCTTTTGTGCATTTCCTCCGGAAAGATTTCCAATCGGTCCATTCACATCTCCCAGACGGATATCAAATTCTTTGATAAAAGAATCTCTCTTCTCATTGATTTTTTTCCGGTTGTACAGTCCCCGCTTACAGATATCTTTTGCCCCGTGATATCCTGCAATACAATTATCTGAAACACTCATTTCACGGCACAGTCCCTGTGCATAACGATCTTCTGGAATGATTCCAAGCCCGGCTTTTCTCAACTTTTCAGGCCACCAGTTTGTCACATTTTGTCCGTCAAATATAACCTCGCCTTTTGTAGACTCCATCAAACCAGTAATCAGTTTTACCAACTCTGACTGACCATTTCCTTCTACTCCTGCAACTCCAAGGATTTCTCCTTTATGTACTTTAAACGACACATCTGAAACAACTTCTTTCCCATAGTCATTGACAGTTGTTAAATGCTTTGCCTCATACATAATGTCTGTTTTTATTGTCTGTTTACGTGTATTACTTACTGTAAGCACAACATCTCTTCCCACCATCATTTGCGCAAGTTCTTGTTCATTTGTATCTTTTTTCAATACATTTCCAATCACCTTGCCCTGCTTAATGACTGTAATACTATCTGCAAGTTCCATAACCTCTCTGAGTTTATGAGTGATTACAATAATGGTTTTTCCTTGCTCTTTCAACTGTTTTAACGTCACCATCAATTCATCGACTTCTTGAGGTGTTAACACCGCCGTAGGTTCATCTAAAATCAAAAAATCAGGAGAGCCACATAAAGCAACAGCAATTCCTAATCTTTGCTTCATACCTAATGAAAAATCTTTAACTTTTTTCTTTCCACAATCGGCCAAGCTAACTAATGTTAGTAATTCTGTAATCCCGTTATAATTCGGTATCCCCAAAATTTGATATTGCATTATCAAGTTTTCTTCTGCCGTCATATCTAAATAAACCGCTGGAGTTTCAACTACAGCTCCCATACGGCGACGAGTTTTATTGATTGCCATATCAGTGTTTTTTATATTGTATAAACTGTATTCGCCGGAAGTAGGATTCTGAATGCCCGTAATTAAACGAATAAGCGTAGTTTTACCTGCACCATTTTTACCTACAAGTCCATAAATTGCACCTTTTGGAATGTGCATTGAAAGTCCATTCAACGCTTGAAAATCTCCATATTTTTTACAAAGCGAAATGGTTTCTAAACAATAACCCATCTCTTTACCTCCTTATCCTTTCTAACTTCATTGTACTATTGTATGGTCAAGATAGCGGTCAAGAAAACCGTCAAGAAATGGTCAAAATGTAATTTTGAATCCAATACCCCATACTGCCTCTATGTATTCTTTATCGCCTGCATCACGCAATTTTTTGCGAAGATTAGAAATATGTTGTTTAAGAGATCTCTCAGTACAATCTGGAGTATCTTCAAAAATCCTTTCAAGTATTACACTCTTTGAAATTACCTGATTAGGATTTTGCATCAATAGCTTAAAAATAGCATATTCTGTTTTTGTCAAATGTACTTGAGTATCGTTTACAGTAACCTCATGTGAAGTCAAATCTAACACAAGATTGTCAACCTTTAGGATTGAGATAAGACTTTGCTTTTCTTCTTTGCGAAATTGTACAGAAATACGAGCCAGTAATTCTCTTATTTCAAAAGGCTTAGTTATATAATCCACCGCACCACTTAATAGTAGGTTTACTTTATCATCAATACCAACTTTAGCACTGACAACAATAACTGGAATACCATCCATTTTCGATAATATTTCTTCTCCTGCTAAACCAGGGAGCATTAAATCCAAAAGAATTAAATCTGGAGTATTGTGGGATAAAAGATACAAGGCTTCTGTCCCAGAATAAGCCCGAAGAACCCCATAACCTTCTTTTTTCAAAGCATTCTCTATGATATTTCCAATATGCTGATCGTCCTCTATAACTGCTATTGTTTTCATTTTCTATGTTCTCTCCCTTGTTTTGTCCGGCCATCAAGCGGCTTCTCCGCCCCCTTGGGTATCAGCCAAACACCAGCCATCTTCACAGCACCGTGTATACGCTCACCGGCACAATAGTAGTTTACCCTACGAGGTGTCACACCCCATTTTTCGGCGGCCTCTTTTAGTGTCATATAATCCATTCTGCACCTCCACAGAGTACATTATAGTTCTTTGTCTCGAACAATACAAGTTTATCACCAATCGCAGATTTATAAAATCAGCATAATCATACCGTTCATCAGGTGTTGATCAGCACATTATAATATGCCATTTTCAGAAAAATAAATAGTGCAGAAATAATACGGGGATC
>ENA-OZSA01000321-OZSA01000321.1-human-gut-metagenome-genome-assembly--contig:-NODE-321-length-9546-cov-7.651038_pt1 | contig 9546 bp, 10 predicted proteins | sample MGYA00244123_ERZ653968 | MGnify/ENA primary metagenome ERZ653968 (study PRJEB26926, sample SAMN06164670) | human gut metagenome | biome: ENVO:00009003; feature: ENVO:2100002; material: ENVO:00002003...
TTGCATAAAGAAAAAAGAGTGTGCCAAAAATCTCACTTTTGACACACCCTCTTTTTTTCATATTGCCATTTTTCTTTCCCTTGCAGCAGTTCAAGCCCCATCTGTTCGCTGTTCTTCTTGCCGCGATGCCCACACCACCATGTCTCCACTCCCTTTCCCCTCCTCAGCGTCTTCTGCACACGGTTCATACACTGTCTTGCACATTTGTCTATAGTCCATAAAGCAGCCACAACGACAATCCTCAATGCACGCGCAGGGCACGCAGAAGAGAGCGAGACGGAGAGCGAACCATGCCCTCATCCCCGGCCCTCTATCCCGGAACAGATGTCAAATAAAATCGCATCTGATTTGCATTTCCATCATTTTCGTCGTATCTTTGCAATAGCAAGGGGAGCACACAAGTGTCCCCTTTTTTGGTTTCTCCCGACATTTCTGCTTCCCACTACAGCCCTTTGACCTTACAAAATGGCCACTTTCGCGTCCTCACTCGGCCTCTTTCAGTTTCTGACTACGGCCCTTTCGCAAAGTCGTTTGGGCTTAGTGGGAAAATTGATGGGGCGGATGGGGCAAATGAGGCGGATATTGTTAGAGAGTCAATGGATAGGGGAATTTTTGTGTGTCAGGCTTTTTCGAAAGTTTTAATAGTTCGTGCTATAGGGAGAGCCTCCCCCGACCCCTCCGAAGGAGGGGAGGGACTTGAGGAATATAGGCTGCTTAAGTTCCCTAAGTTAGGGATTTAGGGGGCTGAGCAAGGAATATTGTCGAACTGTGGGGGAAGCACTTTATGCCTGCCTAAACGCCCGAAGGGCGTATTTTGGAGGTAAAAGGGTAAATAGATGATGAGAAGAAGGTTTCCTCTTAATCTTTCACCTTTTTGGATCTTTGGACTTCACGACAAACTGTTAAATGATTAAAAAACACTCTTTGTCTTTTTTACTGTCAGTATTTGGCCGTATATAGCTGCAATTTAATGCATAAGACGCTTGCTTTTTTGCGAAATAATCCATAACTTTGCCACAGCGACATGGCTTTCAGCGGATATGGACATCTACTTTGTGCCGTGGGCGGAAGAGTCTCCTTCGCCCTCTTCCAAACCTAAGAAGGCTTTACCTCAACGTAACGACCATTGACTCAAAAATATCATTGACATGAAAAAACGAATATCCTTTATCACCTTGTCGGCCATGCTGACATCGATGATGCTGGCCGGATGCAGCACTTCGGAAGACGTCGACCACACCTACACCGGCAAGAAACTCTATGAGTTGGTGAAAATCAACCTCAACGAAACCGAAAAGAAGTATGTGGAACGTAACAACGACTTCGCATTTAAGCTTTTCAAGAACGTTTCGGAAATGGAAAACAAGAAGCCGGGATTTCTTGTTTCGCCACTCAGCGTGACCTATGTCCTCGGAATGATCAACAATGGGGCTGCGGGCACCACGAGAGAAGAAATCAACAGCGTGCTCGGCTTCGGCAATGGCGATGCCGAGGCTGTCAATAACTTCTGTCGGAAACTCCTCACCGGCTCGCCCAATGTGGACAAAAGTGTGAAAATCAACATTGCAAATCTCGTTGAGGTGAGGAAAGACTGCAAACTGAAACCGGCTTTCAAGCAGACCGTCGAGGAGGCTTACGACGCGCGGGTGGAAAGTGCCGATTTCGATGATCCGGGCACCGTAACGCACATCAATGACTGGTGTGCCAAGCAGACAAACGGGATGATTCCGCAGGTGCTGGACAGAGTGAGTCCTGAAACCGTAGCCCTTTTGCTCAATGCCATTTATTTTAAAGGTGTTTGGTATAGCCGGTTTAAGCCCCGGAACACTCGGAATGAAGTTTTCACGATGGCAGGTGGCAAGCAGTCGGAGGTGCCGATGATGCATCAGAGAGACATTTTCCTCTACAACACCAATGAGACTTATGCCACGCTCAGCATGTCTTATGGGAATGGCGGCTATCGCATGTTGGTGCTCTTGCCCAACGACGGGAAGACCACCGGTGACGTGCTGGAGGCCATCAATAGTGATAAGTGGATTTCCAACCTCAACGGGCTGCGCAATTATCAGGTGGATGTCAAGTTGCCCCGCTTCGAAACATCGACAAAAACGAACCTCAACGAGGTGCTCAAGGCATTAGGGGCAGGGAGTATGTTTGATGGGTACAAAGCCGATTTCAGCAACTTTTGTGAACAGCCGGCGCATGTTTCCAAAATCTTCCAATGTGCTAAAATCAAGGTCAACGAAGAGGGGTCTGAGGCGGCTGCGGTGACGGTAGGTGGGATGGAGACCACTGCTCCGGGCATGGGGGAGATTCCCACGGCCGTCTTTCATGCCAATCGTCCCTTTATTTACGCGATAACCGAAAACACAACCGGTTCGATATATTTCATCGGTGTGTATGGAGGTGACGGGAAATAGCCGCTTTTACCGGTGACCCGGGAGCCGGGGGGACTTCCGGACACAAATAATCCCGTTTCAGTCTTGTCAGGACTTGAAACGGGATTGTTCGTATTTGTCGCCATCGGTTGTCCGGCATGCAGGCCTGTCGTTTAAAGGGTGCGTATGCCGTTGGCCTCGATGTAGTGGCGCAACTCCGAGCCGTCGTCGAGCGAGGGGGAGTAGGCCGGAAGCAGGGTGAAGAGGTTTCGGCCATAGGTGGCGACCATGTCTTTCAGCGTGTTGAGCACGCAGATGTTGCCGGCAAGGCCGCAGAGATGGATATCAGTGATGCCTGAAGATCGGATGATGCCGTCCAGCGTTGTGGCCGACGGGGCGTTTTGCATGATGGAATATTCCTCCCGATGTGCCGAATTGCCTTTACGCAGCACGGTGAAAGGCACACCGGCCTTGTTGCAGGCGGCAAGCAGACGGTCGGGGATGGCTGCGCCCACGGAGTTTTGCACGCAGTGAAGAGGCCAGGGGCCGCCCTCGGTGGCAAACGAACAGTGGTGATAGGGGTGCCAGTCGGTGGTGGCGACGATGGTGGCATAGTTCTTGCCGTGTTTTTCCATGTATTCGGCCAGTCCGCTCATGACCTCCGCGGCATGGGGGACGGGGAGCGAACCGCTGATGAAATCTATCTGTGGGTCGATGATCAAGAGAAGTTTGGACTTTTCCATGAGCACTCTTACGATTATGGTTCTTTCACGGTTTCACGGCGTTCCGGTACCATCAAGGTTGGCTTTCGCCCTCGATGTATTGTTCGAGGAACATGTGTTCGCCATCGAATACGGCGTAGGAGAATTGCCATATCCAGTCGCCGAGAATCATCATGCGCGTCTTCTTGCTCAGCATCAAGTCCAGTTCGATGTGCCGGTGTCCGTAGATGAAGTAGTCGATGTCCTTATGGTGCTGCATGTACTGCTTGGTGAAACGCACGAGAAACTCCTTGTTTTCTCCCATGTAGGGCGGTTCCTTGCCGTCGGCACGCTTCATGCGGCTCTGTTTGGCCCAGTTGAGGCCGAGCGCCATGCCCCAACGGGGATGCATGAAGTTGAGCAGCCGTTGGCAGGTGCGGTTGTGAAACATCTTCCGCAAGAATTTGAACTTGTTGTCAGGGTCACCCAATCCGTCGCCGTGGGCAAGGAAAAACACCTTGCCGTAGATTTCGGTGGTTAGCGGACGGGTGTGTACGATGAGTCCGCATTCTTCTTCAAGATACCCGTAAGTCCACAAGTCGTGATTGCCGGTGAAGAAATGCACCTCCACGCCCATGTCGGTCAGCTCGGAAAGTTTGCCGAGAAAGCGCGTGTACCCCTTCGGTACGACATATTTATATTCGTTCCAGAAGTCGAACATATCGCCCAGCAGATAGATGGCGGAGGCTTTTCCCTTGATGCTGTCGAGGAAGCGCACGAGCCGTCGTTCATGCATTCTGCCGTGCGCGATGGCCAGCGAGCCGAGATGGGCGTCGGAGAGGAAATAAATGTTTTTTGTCATCAGCTTAGAGAGTTTAGTCAAATCCGAGTTCCACCCGCGCCTCCTCGCTCATCATGCTCTGGTCCCATGCAGGCTCGAACACGAGGTTGACATTGGCCGATGTCACCCCCTCCACGCTCTCCACCTTGGTACGCACGTCTTCGAGAATGAAGTCGGCGGCAGGACAGGAGGGAGCCGTGAAGGTCATGTCCAGTTCCACGGCCCCGTCGTCTTTGACATCTATCTTGTATATCATGCCCAGATTCCAGATGTCAACGGGTATTTCGGGGTCGTAAACGGTTTTGAGCACATCCACGATGTGGCCTTCTATTTCTACTTTCTTTTCAGGTGTCATAACTTATCTGTTTTGTGTAAAGGCTGTGGCAAGAGCGCAGCCTATCTTCTGCAAAGGTAGTGCAAGTGAGCGCAATGAAAGCTTGTTTTCACATTGCCGAGCGCAGCCTATCTTCTGCAAATATACGATTTTCTTTTCAAAAACTCTTTCTCTCCACCAAATAAATACATCTTTGCTGATTTATATCCTCCCTTGCTCGCGATAGCTGTAATAGGCACCGTCGGTCACGATGACGTGGTCGATGAGATAGATGCGCATAAAGTCGCAAGCCTTTTTGACATTTTGGGTGAGCTGATCGTCTTGCCGGCTGGGCGTGGTGTTGTTGCTGGGATGGTTGTGGCAGAAAGCCAGTATCGTGGCATTGCATAACAGCGCTTCCTTGACGATGATGCGCACGTCGATAGCCGTCTCGCTGATGCCGCCGTGCGAGATGCGCTGCGCCTTGATAAGTTTGTAGTTCTGGTTCATCAGCAGCACCCATGCCTCTTCCACATCGAGATCCTGCATCCGCGGGTGCATGTAGTTGTAGATGGCAGCGGCTGAACTCAATTCTGGGCGTTCCTCAACGGCTGATGCCTGTCGCCTCTTGCCCAGTTCGCAGGCTGCAAGAATGGTGATGGCCTTGGCCGGCCCCACGCCATTGTATTGCTGCAAGTCGGTAATCGACAGCTTGCCCAAAGTGTTGAGATTGTTGTTGCAGTCGTGCATTACCTTCTTCATCAGGTCTACGGCACTCTCTTTCGGAGAACCCGAACCGATGAGGATGGCCAATAGTTCGGCATTGGAAAGCGCCGAAGGACCCAACCGTTCGAGTTTCTCGCGTGGTCGGTCTTCCTCCGCCCATTGGTTGATGGAAAGGTGCGCTCCATCTGTGGAGGTGCGGAGTGTGTGCGTGTCTTCTCCGCAGTCGGCAGGCTGGGAGATGGCGTATATGTGCCGGTTTTTCATTAGTTGGTGGAGAATGGAGGTTGTGTCAAGGTTTACTGTGTGTGCTTCGGCTTCATTTGTAGAAGTTTTTTTCGAAAGCCGCGAACTCGTCTTTGCCTCTCACGCAGCGCCGCCACCATGCTTGGAGGAATCCGCAGCCGTAGCCCAGAAGTTGAACGAAGGCGGCCCGGATGCTCAGCAAACCTATTTTTCCGCTGTCGTTCTTGATGGTCGAGTCGACAAAGATGATGGCGGCATAGAGCAGGAGGGGAGCCAAAGCGGCCAGACTCACGAAGAGTCCAAGTGCTTGCTGCATACCGGCAGGCAGCGTGAAGAACAAAATGATGCCCGACAGGAACAGGAGCAGCAAGACGAATACGCCCACGGTGAACATCATCGGGAGCAGGTGGACGAGCTTCAGCGTCTCGGGATATTTCTTGTAGAGGTTGATGCGGGCGATACCGCTGTTGTAGACTTGCCGCCAAAACTTGCGGAAATCGGTGCGGCGCTTGTGCCATACCCACGCCTCGGGGAAGATACGGCACCGGCAACCGGCCTTGAAAATGCGGATGGAGAAGTCGATGTCTTCACCGAAACGCATGTTGGAGAAGCCGCCCAAGCGCAGATAGACTTCGCGCCTGATGCCCATGTTAAACGAGCGGGGATAGAACTTGTCGAGTTTCTTCTTTCCACCGCGGATACCTCCCGTAGTGAAGAAACTTGTCATGGAGTAGGAGATGGCTTTCTGCGTGTCGGTGAACGAGGGATGGGCACTGTCGGGCCCACCGAATGCATCGGCCGGTTCGCGTTGCAGTTCCTCGTCGATGGCCCTCAGATAGCCTTCGGGCAATACCACATCACTGTCGAGAATGATCAGATAGTCGCCTTGAGCACGCTCCGCACCGTAGTTGCGGCTCTGCCCCGGGCCGGAGTTTTCCTTCATGAAGTAGCGGAGGTATAAACGCGATTCATAGCGTTGGCAGACCTCTTGACAAGGATGTTGCGAACCGTCTTCCACGATGAGCACTTCAAAGTCGCTCACCGTTTGTCGCGTGAGGCTGTCCAGCAGTTCGTCCACTTCGTCCGGGCGATTGAACACAGGCACAATGATGGAGTATTTCATAAGGTATCAGGAGAAATGAAAATTGCCCAAGCCGCCCCTGCGGAGAAAAGCTCCCGTGCGGGCAGACTTGGGCAGGTGTTATTACGAAAAGAGCCTGTCCCCTTTCTTGGAGAAGGGGCAGGCAGTTTTCCGGTATTATTCTTTCACGCGGTTAAGATAGCTGCCGTCGCGGGTGTCTACCTGAATGAGGTCACCCTCGTTGATGAACAGCGGCACGCGTACTTCCACACCTGTCTCCAGTGTGGCGGGCTTGGTGGCGTTGGTAGCCGTGTCGCCCTTGATACCCGGCTCCGAGTGAGTGATGCGCAGATTGGTCTTCACCGGCATTTCGGCAAAGAGAATGGTGTTGGTATCGGCATCGCTCACCACTTCCACGATGTCGCTCTCCTTCATGAAGTCAACACCGGTGATCAGGTCTTTGGCGATGGGCACCTGGTCGTAGGTCTCCTGATTCATAAAGATGTAGTCGTCGCCATCCATGTAAAGATACTGATAGGGGCGGCGCTCCACGCGCACGTCTTCGAGGGCCTCACCAATGTTGAAGCGTTTTTCCAGCACGCGGCCACTCACTACGTCTTTCAGCGTGGTGCGCATGATCGTGTTACCCTTGCCCGGCTTCACGTGCAGGAAGTCGATGCAGAAATAGAGCTTGCCGTCCATACGGATGCAAGTACCCTTCTTGATGTCTTGTGATTTAATCATTTCGTTTATCTTGAATTATTATTTCGATATACTGTGCAAATCGACGGAATGCGAGTGCAAAGTTACTACTTTTTATTAAAAAACGAGTTCTTCGCCGACTAAAAGTAGGATATTTCTTGGTTGTTTCGAAAATAATACGTAATTTTGCACCCCAAACGGATACCAAGAACCGAAATTATAACATAAAAATAAGATAAAAGCAATGAAAAGAACATTTCAGCCCCACAATCGCCGTCGTGTGAACAAGCACGGCTTCCGCGCCAGAATGGCAACAAAGAATGGTCGTCGCGTGCTGGCCTCCCGCCGTGCTCATGGCCGCAAGAAGTTGACGGTGTCCTGCGAGCATCACGGCAAGTGATTCTTTCGGGAATAGAAAAAACGGGAAAACAGAAAGAAGTAAAGACTTAAATTTGCTTCTTTCTGTTTTTTTTGTACCTTTGTCCTTTGAAAACCGATAATGAGAAATGAAAGCGTCCGAGTTCATCAACAAGTTTAAAAGCCGCTATTTGTGGGGCAATCTTGTCGCCATGGGGCTTGTCGTGGTGCTGATTTGCTTGGGAGTGAAATATGGCATAGACCTCTACACGCATCATGGAGAGTCGATTCCCATACCCAATGTGTTGCACAAGTCGTTCGATGACGCAAGCCGCATTCTTGACGATGCCGGGCTTCAAGTCGTGGTGAGCGACACGGGATATGTGAAGACACTGCCCCCCAACTGCATTCTTGAGCAGTCGCCAGCCCCGGGAGAGCGGGTCAAGTCGGGGCATGTGATTCGCGTGACGATCAATGCTTCCCACACTCCCACGCTCACCATCCCCGATGTCATTGACAACAGTTCGATGCGCGAGGCCATGGCCAAGTTGTCGGCAATGGGATTCAAGTTGGGCGAGCCGCAGTTCGTCCCCGGAGAGCAAGACTGGGTCTATGGCATACTGGTGCGTGGGCGGCATGTTGTTGCGGGCGACAAGGTGTCGATAGAAGACAAACTCATCATACAGGTGGGCAATGGCCGGCGCGATGCCGCTGACTCGGTGGACTATATAGATCCCGTGTTTGAAGAAAATGGGGCGGGCACCGAGTCAGGCGATGATAGCTTTGAAGAAGTGACAGCCCCCGAACCGGCAGAATCTGCCCCCGAATCTTCGGGACAGTCAGGCCACGCCCCGTCGCCCCGGCCGTCGGCTCAGGCAGGCGGACACTCCTCTTCACAGCACCAATCATCAACCGAAGTAGTAGAATAGACGATATGGCAGAATCCTTTGACAACGACGAATTGGAAGACATCGACCTCGATGGCGGCATTTCGGCCGACAGCGGTGACGACGGCGACGGGCAACTCTACGAGCATTGGAAAATCGAAGTGGATGCCGGGCAGGCTCCGGTGCGCATAGACAAGTTTCTGACCGAGAAAAATCCGCACCAGAGCCGCAACCGCATACAGAGTGCAGCCGATGCCGGGTTCATCCGTGTCAACGGCCGGCCGGTGAAGAGTAATTATAAGGTGAGGCCCGGAGATGTTGTCACGCTGATGCTCGACCGTCCCAAACACGACACAAGCATCGTGCCCGAAGACATACCGCTTGCCGTGGTCTATGAAGACGATGGACTGATGGTGATCAACAAGCCTGCGGGGATGGTCGTCCATCCCGGTGCCGGCAACTTCACGGGCACGCTTATCAACGCGGTCGCCTACTATCTGAAAGACCTTCCCACGTTTGATGCCAACAGTCCCGAGGTGGGATTGGTACACCGCATCGACAAAGACACCAGCGGACTGCTGGTGGTGGCCAAAACCCCTGAAGCCAAGACTTGCCTCGGCAAGCAGTTCTTCAACAAGACCACCCATCGCAGCTACAACGCTCTGGTGTGGGGCAACATCGTTGACGACGAGGGCCGGATAGAGGGCAACATAGCCCGAGATCCCCGCAACCGCCTGCGCATGAAGGTGTTCGCTCCCGGCAGTGGCATTGGCAAAAGTGCCGTCACCCACTATCGGGTGTTGGAGCGTTTCGGCTACACCACCCTTGTGGAGTGCCGGCTCGAGACCGGTCGCACCCACCAGATCAGGGCCCACATGAAGCACATCGGCCATCCGCTTTTCGGCGATGAGACTTACGGCGGCACAGAGATACTGCGCGGGCAGCGCAGCAGCACCTACAAAGCCTTCATCCAAAATTGCTTCAAACTCTGCCCCCGGCAGGCCTTGCATGCCCGCACGCTGGGCTTTGTGCATCCTGTGAGCGGCCGGCAGATGGATTTCTCCTCGGAGTGGCCGGCCGATTTTGCAGCATTGATAGACAAGTGGCGTGCCTTCATCAAGGGCACCACCCAAGATACATTTGAACAATAGAAAAAGAATTGCAGTGACAATTATGGAAACAATCAAGAGAAATATAGCCATCGTCTGTGGTGGCGATTCGTCGGAACACGATGTCTCCCTGCGCTCGGCGCAGGGGTTGTATTCCTTCTTCGACAAGGAGCGGTATCATGTCTACATCGTCGATGTAAAAGGCACC
>ENA-OZSA01000351-OZSA01000351.1-human-gut-metagenome-genome-assembly--contig:-NODE-351-length-9020-cov-6.486001_pt1 | contig 9020 bp, 10 predicted proteins | sample MGYA00244123_ERZ653968 | MGnify/ENA primary metagenome ERZ653968 (study PRJEB26926, sample SAMN06164670) | human gut metagenome | biome: ENVO:00009003; feature: ENVO:2100002; material: ENVO:00002003...
CGACACTTTACCAAGGAATTCATAAGGCAAATGCGCCCAGTCAGCTGTCATAGCATCCGTTGAAGTCACGGCACGCAAAGCAACGGCACGTTCGTAAGTACGTTCGTCTCCCATTACGCCTACCGATTGAACAGGAAGCAAGATAACACCTGCCTGCCACACCTGATCGTACAATCCCCAATCGCGCAAACCCTGAATAAAGATATCATCGGCATCTTGCAAGATACGAACCTTCTCAGGAGTAATATCACCTAAGATACGAACAGCAAGTCCCGGCCCGGGGAAAGGATGACGGGTAATCAAGTGCTCGGGCATACCTAACTCTCTACCTACACGACGAACCTCGTCCTTAAACAACAGGCGAAGCGGTTCACAAAGTTTTAGATTCATCTTTTCAGGAAGTCCTCCCACATTGTGGTGACTCTTGATAACAGTACCGGTGATAGAAAGCGACTCGATACAGTCCGGATAAATCGTACCCTGAGCCAGCCATTTCACATCTTTCAGTTTATGTGCTTCTTCATCGAATACGTCAATAAATCCTTTACCTATAATTTTACGTTTACGTTCAGGTTCGGTGACGCCTTCCAGTTCAGAGAAGAACTTCTCACTGGCATCCACACCAATCACGTTCAAGCCAAGGCATTCGTAATCGTGCATCACGTTCTTAAACTCGTTCTTGCGAAGCATACCGTGGTCAACGAAAATACAAGTCAGATTCTTGCCAATAGCCCTGTTCAGCAAAACGGCGGCTACAGAAGAGTCAACTCCTCCGCTTAATCCCAGTACAACCTTGTCATCACCCAGCTGAGCTTTCAATTCGGCAACCGTGCTCTCGATGAATGACGCCGGACTCCAGTCCTGTTTACAGCCACATACATCGACAACGAAATTGCGAAGCATCTGCGTACCGTCTTCACTGTGGAAAACTTCCGGATGGAACTGTACTCCCCATACCTGTTCGCCCTCTACCTGATAGGCGGCAATAGCCACTTTGTCTGTCGATGCAATGGTTTTAAAATTCTCAGGGATAGCAGTAATGGTATCACCGTGGCTCATCCATACCTGCGTACCCTCTCTCACACCTTTGAACAAAACATTGTCCTTGCAGAAAGAAGTCAGGTGAGCACGTCCATACTCACGGGTACCTGCCGGTTCTACTTTGCCACCATTGGTATACGCCATAAACTGTGCACCATAGCAGATGCCCAAGATGGGGTATTTACCTCTGATTTCGCTCAAATCGACCTTGAACGCACTTTCGTCATATACGGAGAAGGGGCTTCCCGACAGAATCACTCCCTTGACGGTTTCATCGCCTTTGGGAAACTTGTTATAGGGGACAATCTCGCAATACGTATCCAACTCGCGCACCCGGCGACCGATAAGCTGCGTGGTCTGTGAACCGAAATCAAGTATTATAATTTTCTCTTGCATATATAGATATGTTATGAATTTGGCGCAAAATTACTGCTTTTCTTTCAATAAATCACGTATTTCAGTCAACAATATCTCTTCTTTTGTAGGTGCAGGAGGTGCGGGCGGCGCAGCAGGTGCCTCAGCTTTCTTCTGAGTCAACTTTGTAATCAGTTTAATAAATAAGAATATAGAAAAAGCAATGATAAGAAAATCGAAAGTCGCCTGCAGAAAGTTGCCGTAATTCAATGTCACAGCAGCGGCCGTCTCTTTTCCGTCAGCCCCATATTCCGCAGCTTTCATTACCCATTTCAAGTCCGTAAAGTTCACTCCCCCAATGAGTAACCCCAAAGGTGGCATAATGATATCGGCTACAACCGACGAAACGATTTTGCCAAAGGCACCACCAATAATCACACCGACAGCCATATCTACCACGTTTCCTTTCATGGCGAAAGCTTTAAAGTCTTGTAAAAAAGTACTTTTTCCCATCTTTTTTTATATTTAATATGAATTTAATATGCGAATATAAAAACATTTTCTTACTTTTGCACCGCATTCTAATGAAACAAATGCGAATTTAGAAAAGTATTTGAACAAATATTATAAAACCCTTAAAAGTTTAAACAAAATGATTAAAGTAGGTATTAACGGTTTTGGCCGTATCGGACGTATGGTATTCCGTGCAGCAGTTAAGAACTTTGGTAACGACATTCAGATCGTAGGTATTAACGACTTGTTGGATGCTGAATACTTGGCATACATGCTGAAATATGATTCAGTACACGGTCGTTTCGAAGGCGAAGTTGCTGTAGAAGACGGTGCTCTGATTGTAAACGGAAATAAAATCCGTCTGACTGCAGAGATGGATCCTGCTAACTTGAAATGGAACGAAGTTGATGCTGACGTTGTAGTTGAATCAACAGGTTTCTTCTTGACTGACGAAACAGCTCGCAAACATATCCAGGCTGGTGCTAAGAAAGTTATCATGTCTGCTCCTTCTAAAGACTCTACTCCTATGTTCGTATATGGTGTTAACCACACTTCATACGCAGGACAGGACATCATTTCTAACGCTTCTTGTACTACTAACTGCTTGGCTCCTATCGCTAAAGTATTGAACGACAAGTTCGGTATCGTTAAAGGTTTGATGACTACAGTTCACGCTGCTACTGCTACTCAGAAAACAGTAGACGGTCCTTCTAAGAAAGACTGGAGAGGTGGTCGTGGTATCTTGGAAAACATCATCCCGTCTTCTACAGGTGCTGCTAAAGCTGTAGGTAAAGTATTGCCGGTATTGAACGGTAAACTGACTGGTATGGCATTCCGCGTTCCGACATCTGACGTTTCTGTAGTTGACCTGACAGTTGTTCTGGAAAAAGCTGCTACAATGGCTGAAATCAACGCTGCTATGAAGGAAGCTTCAGAAGGCGAATTGAAAGGTATCCTGGGCTACACTGAAGATGCAGTTGTTTCAACTGACTTCCGTGGTTGCGCTAACACTTCAATCTACGACTCTAAAGCAGGTATTTCTTTGGATTCTAACTTCGCTAAAGTTGTTTCTTGGTATGACAACGAATGGGGTTACTCAAACAAAGTTTGTGAAATGGCTCGCGTTATCGCTGCTAAATAATCAAGCTAAGATACAATATACGAAAAGCTGTTCCGGTTTCCCCGGAACAGCTTTTTTTATTTTCCTCTCCCAAGCCCTATAGTCCCGAATCACAACAGAATCAAATAAATGGTAGTAAAAACAGTAGTGAGACACGTTAAATAAGAAGAAAACTGTACGGAAGTCTGTGATACTCTGTGGTGAAATTTGTAATTTTGTAAATGGAAGTTACGAAAAGAGTGTAATTTATTGGAAATGAGCGTAGGTTAATTGCTCTTGATAGTAATAGGTTACGATTTAGTTAGTTATCTACTGCATTATCTTTCTGCGCATTGCGTAACCTTCAAAGAACTCTTCCTATGCAAAAGTAGCTATTTAATTCGAGATTTTGATATAAACTCCCGTTTTTTATCCCCTCATTCATAAGATTTTTCCGTAAAAGCGGTTTTGTTTGTCGGAACACCATTGCCAAAAACGAGTTTTGAACAAACGTGTGCCGACTACCGCATAGCCGGAGAAAAGGGCATTGCCTCACGCCTAAACGATGTTTAGACTGATGACGCAATGCCCCTTTCTTTTGCGTCTATGCCAAGAGGTGCTTTTACGGGCTACCAGATGATTTTTCTTTTTTTGCTGTCCCTTTTGCCGGAAGCGGAAAGTGAATGCAGAGTGTGTCAGCCTGCCTCATGAATGAAACAGGCGGTCACACACAGCCGGACAAACCGGGAAGAATGATTGTTGCCGCCCGGCTGGACAAGTTCCGTCGGAACGGAAACAATCATACTTCCTTTGTCGTGGTTTGCCCTTTTCACGCTTCCGGTGATGTCTTTTTCTTTCAGACGGTTTCCTCTTTTTACGGATTTTCCCCTAAAGTTTTTTCTACCTAATCTGCCTCTGTTTTCGTTTACCTCCATTTTGCGCCTTTCAGTGAGCCGCATCAGTCAGTCATTTTCGTTCTGGGCGCAAAGGTAATTCCGGGATTGGACGGGAAAGCAAGGTCAAGCCTCCTTTTTCGGTAAAAATCTCCAGCCCTGCGGGTAGTATTTTGACCGAAAAACCTTGCATTCCCTAATCCCTACCTTTTCAAGCACCCGAAACGAAAACGACCGATGCGACAGAAAGACGCATAAAAAAAATGTCGGATAAACGAGAGGCAGATAAGATAGTTTGAAACTCAACTCCCTCAGCTCTTGAATCCGCATAAAAAACAAAAAAATCAAAAACAGCGAAGATATGAAGGCAACGGCAAATTTCAGACAAACAGCGCAATACATCGGATTGGTGATATTCGGCTTGATGGTGCGTACCGCCTTCGGGGTGTTCGGCATCCTTTGGGGCATCATCGGAGAGATTGTAAACGGAGTGTTCCGAGTGGCGATAGGCGTAATCGTGGCTATCCTTTTCACCATTGCATACTTCGGCTTAATACTTTGGTTATTCACCCTTTAACCCTTACCGACATGGCAAAGAGAAACAGTAAGACGGTAGCGCAGCAGTGCAAATATTACGAGGTGGACAACATCTTCGTGTATATGGTGGAAACGTACATCAACGGCAATTTTAGCACTTTCCGAAGATTGTACCACGAACTGAACAAGGACGCACGGAGGGACTTCATGGACTTCCTTCTCAGCGAGGTAGAGCCGACCTATTGGAGAGAGATACTTAAACAGACAATCTAAAAACGACAGCGATATGAAAGGAACAGACCATTTCAAAAGAACGATACAAATGTATCTGGAACAGCGGGCGGAGGAAGATACGCTCTTTGCGAAGAAGTACCGCAACCCTGCCAAAAACATAGACGAGTGTGTGACCCACATTCTGAACTATGTGCAGAAAAGCGGTTGCAGCGGCTTCACGGACGGAGAGATATTCGGGCAAGCCATCCACTACTATGAGGAAAACGAGATAGAGGTGGGCAAACCTATGAACTGCCAAGTGGTGGTGAACCATGTTGTGGAACTCACGGAAGAGGAAAAGGCGGAGGCACGTCAGAATGCAGTCCGCAGATACCAAGAGGAGGAACTCCGCAAGTTGCAGAACCGCAACAGACCGTCAGCGAGAAAAGAAACCCACCCCCAACCCTCATTATTTGATTTAGGCTTATGAAACCGAAGACCAAGATACAGAAAGAGGTGGCAAGACTTTCAGCCAACATTCGCCCCATATCAACGACACAAATAGATTGGGCATACCGCCACTGCGTTGAGCATATCGGCTACCGCACCAAGAAAGGGAACATCACCTGCTCCGACTGCGGTCACGAGTGGCACAGCGACAGCGGACTATGTGACACACTTGAAGGCTGCACCTGCCCCAAATGCCATGCCAAACTCAAAGTGCAGGACACACGCAAACGTATCTACAAGGAAACGCAGTATTTCAGCGTGATAACCACCTGCAAAGGCTATCAGGTAATCCGTGTGGCGCAGGTCAGATGCGAGAGTAGGAAAGGCGAGCCGATGCAATTCTACTGCCACGAGGTTGTACAGCGTTGGATTTCACCCGACGGTAAGGTTACGGACATGGCGTTGCTCCGTGGCTTCACATTTTATTACTGCGATGTATGGGCATTGTGCAGCGCGATGGAGATAAGACCGCACAACAGCCTATACGATGATGTTGTGGCAAGAAGCTGTGCGTATCCTAAGATGAGGGTATTACCCCAACTCAGACGCAACGGCTTCAAGGGCGATTTCCACGGCATTTCCCCCGTGCGTCTTTTCAAAGCCTTGCTTTCAGACCCAAGAATTGAAACCCTTATGAAAGGCGGTGAGATTGAGGTCATGAAACACTTTCTTTTCAATGCCCGTACTGCCGATGAATGCTGGGCATCATATCTGATTGCCAAGCGTCACAAGTATCGGATAGACAACTTCTCCATGTGGTGCGACTATCTGCGTATGCTCAACAAACTCGGTCAAGACCTCCGCAACCCGAAGAACATCTGCCCCGAAGATTTCATGGCGGCACACGACAACGCAACCCGAAAGATTGAAGCCATACACGAGAAGGAACGAGCCGAGCAACGCCGCCGCTGGGAGATTGAAAGGCGTGAGCGTGAGCAACAGCGGCAACTGCAAAGGGAAAAAGATGCGGAGGATTTCATTGCCAACAAATCCAAATTCTTCGGATTGGTAATCACGGACGAGGAAATAATCGTCAAGGTGCTTGAAAGCATAGACGAGTATTACAGCGAGGGCAAGGCACAGAACATCTGCGTGTTCGGCAGTGAATACTACAAGAAAGCCGACACCCTTATACTCTCGGCAAGGATTGGCGGTGAGATAATTGAAACAGTAGAAGTGGATTTGAGGACACTCAAGGTGGTGCAGTGCCACGGCAAGTACAACCAAGACACCGAACACCACGACCGCATCATAGACCTTGTGAACAAGAACGCCAACCTTATCCGTGAGCGGATGAAAGCGGCATAGCATAAACCCTAAAACAACATTGATATGGAAGTAAGAATCGAAAGCATGATTTGTGTGTGGGACGATAAAATCCCTGCATTGTTCCTTGAATTTGTAAACCTCCTCACTCTCACAACGAGTGAGGGGGAATTGAGAAAGAGCGTAAAGGAGTTTGCCGAGAAGCACGAACTTGACAAGTTCTTCCTTTACGGCTTCGGCTCACACCATTTCTACCTGCACCAACGCTACACGAGCAACCTCGAAATGGTGATGAAGAACAGAGTTCTGTCAGTACATTTTTAACCATCTAAAAAGCAACATTATGGCAACACGAATGACCATCAACGGAGTAAGTACCTGCACGGAAGCAGGTACGGAGAAATACGAGCGTTTCCAATCGGGTATCGGCAGACGCAAGCGGACACTTGTGCAGTACGACTACCGCCACACGGACGGAGAACTGTTCGCTTGTGTCAAACCCACTTTGGACGAGTGCCGAACCGCAAGGAACAAGTGGCTGAACGCAAAGCAGGGAAAGGAGGATAACTGATGAACACTATCTATCAAACGCTGATAGTCAAGTTCAGCGAGCCTATCACGGCATTGGACGGTATCTTTGACGATGCCCAAGCGTGGGGAACGGATACCCTCAAGGGGTGGATAGATGATTACGAAAGTACACGTTTCACCGCCACCGACAGCCATATGGCAGTCATCACGAGCGAGTACAATATGGAGTGTGTGAAAAAGTGGCTGCAACGACAGACACCCATTGCCGAGATGCGAGAATTTTGAACAAGTTGGCGGTGTCCGCACCGCCAATACTTAAAACCCTAAAAACAAAGGACATGATAGCCAAGACGATATTACAACAGATAGGCGGAAGACGCTTCACCGCCATGACGGGAAGCCGTGACTTCATAGATATGGGCAACGGCTTACGGATGAGCCTTGCAAGGAACAAGACAAGTGCCAACCGCCTTGACATCATCTATGATGCAGGTGCAGACCTCTACAACATGCGCTTCTACCGCAGGACGTTCAGTAAGAAGACATTTGAATGCAAGACAAAGGACATTGCCGTACATGAGGGCATCTATTTTGATATGCTGGAAGAAATGTTCACTATGGTGACGGGACTTTATACAAGCCTTTGAGTAACGGGGCGGCGAGAGCCGCCCTACTTTCTTTCAGTGAGCATGATGGCGGACAAAGAAAGTAGCAAAGAAACCTTTGTTCCAATCTTCGATAAAACCAGTCTTATAAAGATATGATTTGTTCCCAATTGTAATTAGGATTAGAGAAATGCCCGTATATAGAAGTTGGTCGATATATAGGATTCTTTAATTGTAATAACTCAATTATTGCATTAGGTCTAAAATCGAATTTTGATAGAATGAATTGTTTCAATTTTGTAGAATTGGATTCTTTGCCTGTTGAAACTTTTAGCATGGTAGGCTGTTCTACTCCAAACAAATAAGCCACTGCTATTTTGCATTCTTTTTCTAATCCGTTTGCAACTATGTTTTTTGCAACAAATCGAGCCATGTAAGCAGCACTTCTATCTATTTTACTCGGATCTTTTCCAGAAAAAGCACCTCCGCCATGTGTTACCAAACCGCCATAAGTGTCTGTCATTATTTTACGACCAGTTAATCCTGTATCGTTAATAAACCCACCTCTATAAAATCTTGATTTCCTATTTATCTGAATATCTACATTTTTACAATCAATCAGTTGAGTTAAGACCTTCTGCTTTATATCATCTTCAATGAAATCTGGACGAATATTCTCCTTATGCTGTATGTTGATTATCAATTGTTCAATATTATTTTCGCTAATTGTGACTTGTACTTTCCCATCAGGGAGGAGATAATCTACGCTCTTTCTATACGTATCAATCTCTTTGGCTATTAAATTAGAGATATACGCACCGTATGGAAGAAAATTATATTGGTTATTTATAGCATAACCATACACAATACCTTGGTCGCCAGCTCCACCATTCATAACAGCATCATTTAGTTGTCTTGATTGTGAAGCCAAAAGGTTCAGTATATTTAATTTTTCACAATAACCTATGGATTGATATACATCATTGACAATTTTCTCAATATCAACCCTTTTATTTTGAGTACTGATTTCTCCAGCAACAATTAAATTATTACCACTTCCCAAACATTCTATTGCAGTATGAGCATTACAATCCTGCATTAAGTAAGCATCCAAAAGAGCATCACTTATTTGGTCGCATATTTTATCTGGATGTCCTTGTAATACACTTTCTGTTGTATATTTGTCTAATTTATCGAATATCATAATTCTGTTTTATACAGCTCCATTCTTCTGTTAATTTATTATTTAGTTTTTTGTACACAGAATTGCTATTCGGAGATTTATTATATGCCAATGTTGTTTCGTATTCAAGTACCATATAGATAGCATCCTGAATAGTTTTATTTTTAGTAGATTTAGGTGTACTAAAAATTTGTTTGAATTTATCACACAAATTCTTTAATCTAAAAACTGTCTCTTATACACATCTCCGAGCCCACGAGACCCTAAGACATCTC
>ENA-OZSA01000359-OZSA01000359.1-human-gut-metagenome-genome-assembly--contig:-NODE-359-length-8922-cov-9.960528_pt1 | contig 8922 bp, 4 predicted proteins | sample MGYA00244123_ERZ653968 | MGnify/ENA primary metagenome ERZ653968 (study PRJEB26926, sample SAMN06164670) | human gut metagenome | biome: ENVO:00009003; feature: ENVO:2100002; material: ENVO:00002003...
CTACAGACTTCCGCTCATCTGGACTATACTTGGAACAGCCATTGCAGCATGATACTGAACGGAAATGCCAATGAGAGCATGATGGCTCCCGTGTATCATCGTCACGCTTTCTACGGCAACAACCGCTATGATGCCGGTTTGCGAGCCGAAGCCAACTATGCCGTGAATCGCCATTACAGCGTGTTTGTCGCTTCCGGATGGGATTATGCGCACTACATGAAGACAGAACACAACAGCCTCCTGCACCTATCGCTGGGCATGGAATTCTGATTTTAAATTCAAATAAGTATCCACACCAAAAACTCAAAGATTATGATGAGAAAATTACTCCTATCGTTTGTGATGCTGGCAGCTGTGGCTGCAGTCCACGCAGCAGACTTCAAGTATCAGTGGCACCACACCATTTATGGAAAGACCAGATCGGGCAACACCCCCATTTCCGTCATCAAGACAACGGACGGCAACTATGTAGCCTTCAACGCTTTTGGGTCCAACACGCTCACCGGAACCAAACTCTATTTCGACGGCGAACCGCTTAAAGACGCTGAAGGGAAAGAGATTGAAGGTTGTCCGTATAAAGGGACTAATGCAAACACCGGCAACGACAACCTCCTGTTGCAGAAAATGAATCCTGAAACGGGTAAAGTGATTTGGACGGTGTACTCGGATAAGGGCTATCTGTACAACAACAAGTCTGTTTATCCGACCGCTGACGGCGGCTTGGTCTTTGTTGGCGACGTGCGCAATCTTGCCGACAAGACGGAAACTACGTTGCTCAGGATGGTCGGTGCCGACGGCCAAAAGACCGAAGTGAACTACACACCGGCGGGAAACGGGCGCACCTCAGTTGAAGGTGTCATTGCCAAGATAGACAAAGACGGAAAAGTGGCATGGGCCAAGTTGATAGCCACCACCACGCATCCCACCATCAAGGGCAAAACCTACGGCGAGTATGACATCTATTATAAGGGACTGGCAGTAGACAGCAAGGGCAATATCTATGTATGCGGTAACTACATGTCGGCTGTCACCTTCGTAAAGCGGGACGGCACTCAAGAGACCCATCAAGCCAAGAATACAGCAGCGTGGGACGGAACCATACAGACATCGGCCGGTGACCCGTTTATTGCCAAACTCGACAAGGACGGCTATCTGATCCAATTCATGACAGAAGACGAAAGCAACGTGAAGTTTGCGACTTTCGACAAGATGGTCATCAAGAACGATGTTATCTATGTGAGCGGACGCTTGCAGGGCAACGGCACCGCCACCATCAAGTTTGGTGACACCACTTTGCAACCCAACGATTGCTGGAATCTCCTCTACGCTTCCGTGAAGACCGAAGATTTGAGCCTCAACTACATCAAGATGTTGGTCGCAGGGAAGTTCGGCGGCAAGAATTATGCCGTGCAGAATATGAACCTCCAATACTATAACGGCAGCCTTTACATGACCGGTCTGATCACGGGAAGTCTGGCCGACGATGCCACGTCAGAACCTTTTATCGCCACAAAGTCCAGAATGCGCGAAGCCATGATCGTGAAAGTGGATGCCAAAGACGGTACACGGCTTGTCGGCGGCATAGACGGACAGTCCATCACTTCAGCCTATGCCGTGATCGAAACGAAGGATCCCATCACTGTTTGGGTTTACGGCTATGCTCTACTTGCTAAGGCCAGACTCAACAAATATACGCTTGAAGAGGGCAAACTATTGAAAGGAACGGAGGAAATTGCACTCGAAGAAGCCACTATGGGGATGTTGGGAGAACCCCTGATCGACGGTAACGCTTTCGTGTCTATGGCAAGACCACGCTACGACTCCGGCACCATCTTGGGCGCAACGGGGCCTGCGACAACATTCTTCAACTGGGGCATTGTCCTCACCAAGTACACCTGCGACGACATTCTGCCCGATGAAGACACATCGACAGGCATCAAGGATGTGAATGTGCAGAAAGACAGAGTGGCCAACTGCAACGTTTATACACTTGCGGGCGTACTCGTCAAGAGGGCCAAGACCATGGCAGAAGCCACCAACGGTCTGCCTTCCGGCCTCTATATCATCGGAGGCAAGAAGATTGTCGTGAAGTAAACAAAACGTTGCAAGTCACACAAGTCATTTCGGGTTGACGGATCGACGATAGGTGGACTACCTCGCGTATAAGGCGACATGTAGTCCGGCTGCCTGCGATCTGCCAATCCGTTGTGTCGGGAACCGGTAGATTTGCAAAACAAACATAAATAAATATCAATATTGAAAACCAAAAGACTATGATGAAAAAACTACTCGCTGCTTTGGTAATACTGGTGACCGTAGCTGCAACCCACGCTGCGGACTTCAAGTATCAGTGGCACCACACCATTTATGGAAAGACCAAGGCCGGCAACACGCCTGTTTCCATCATCAAGACAACGGATGGCAACTATGTGGCATTTACCACTTTCGGTTCCAACACTCTCACCGACACCAAACTCTATTTCGACGGTGAACCGCTTAAAAATGCGGAAGGAAAAGAAGTCGAGGGTTGCCAGTATGTGGGAAATAATGTAAATGCGACAAACAATAATCTCCTGTTGCAGAAATATGATCAGAAAACAGGAGACTTGTTATGGACGGTATATTCCGACAAAGGCTACCTATACAACAACCAGGCCATTCAACCTACGGAGGATGGAGGTCTCATCCTGATATCAGATGTACGTAATTTAGCAGACAGAACTGAAAAGACTTTATTCCGTATGGTTGGTGCTGACGGCGTAAAGACCGAAGTGACTTATACGCCTGATTCCATAAAGCGTACCATCACCGAAGGAGTAATTGCCAAAATAGATAAAAACGGCAAAGTGGAATGGGCAAAGCTCATCGCCACTACCGCGCACCCGATGCAAAAATACTTTGGCGGCTATGCTGCGTTTTATCGGGGATTGGCATTGGATAACAAAGGAAACATCTATATCTGTGGCCACTACATGTCTTCGATGACATTCACCAAACGTGATAAAACGACAGAAACCCATGAGGCAAAAAGCGCGGAAGGCTGGGATGGAACCATCCAAAGCCAGGTCGGTGACCCTTTTATAGCCAAGCTCGACAAAGACGGCTATCTGCTCCAATTCATGACGGAAGATGAAAGTAATCTCAAGTTTGCGTCATTTGACAGGATTGTCATTAAGGAAGGCATCATCTATCTGAGCGGGCGTTTCCAAGGAAACGGAACCGCAACGATCAAGTTTGGTGATACAATTTTACAACCAAACGATTGCGTGAATATCATTTATGCCTCTTTAAATTGCAACGATTTGAGCATGAATTATATCAAGTCGTTTGTGACGGGGAGATTCAATGGAAAATCTTATGGGATACAGAATAAGAATCTTCAGTATTACAATGGAAGCCTTTATCTTACAGGCCTACTGTTGGGGAGTTTAGCCGACAACGCGACCTCTTCTCCTTTTATTGCTGTATCAGACAAATACTATGAAGCGTTGGTCGTGAAAATAGATGCCAAAGATGGTAAACGTCTTGCTGCCGGTATAGACGGAAAGGGCATTACGGGAGCATTCGGTGTTGTGGAGACAAAAGATCCTAAAGCTGTATGGGTCTATGGATATGCTTTGTTTGGCATGTCCAGACTTAATAAGTATACACTCGAAGACAACAAAATGATAAAGGGTACGGAAGAAGTTACACTTAACAAGGCCCAAATAGGGATGGTTTGTGAACCATTGATAGACGGCACCGGTTTTGTATCTATGGGGAGGGCAAGCAATGATTCAGGCACTATCTTGGGCGCAACGGGAGAGCCGACAACGTTCTTCAGCTGGGGCATCGTCCTCACCAAGTACACCTGCGACGACATTCTGCCCGATGAAGACACATCGACAGGCATCAAGGATGTGAATGTGCAGAAAGACAGAGTGGCCAACTGCAACGTTTATACACTTGCGGGCGTACTCGTCAAGAGGGCCAAGACCATGGCAGAAGCCACCAACGGTCTGCCTTCCGGCCTCTATATCATCGGAGGCAAGAAGATTGTCGTGAAGTAAAAACGAAGTAAACAAACCGTTGCAAGTTGGCAGTGGTATCGGGTTGGCGAATTAGAGGTACAGCCGGCAGCCCCATGCATAGCAGTGCGGGAACCGGTGACCGGCCGTTCGCCAACCCGAACGCCTAAATTCCCACAGACTTGCAATTCCTGAAATATATCCTACATGAAGAAAAACTATTCATGGCTGTTGTTCCTGTTGCTATCTCCGCTCGTTGTCTCCGCACAACCGCTGGAGCAGGACGCCTCTTTCCTGACGGGAAAACTGGAGAACGGGCTGACCTATTACATCCGCCACAACGCCAAAGAACCGGGCATCGCCGACTTCTACATCGCCCAGCGGGTGGGCTCCATCCTCGAAGAACCCCGGCAACGCGGACTGGCCCACTTCCTGGAGCACATGGCCTTCAACGGCACGACAAACTTCCGGGGCGACGGCAAGTCGCCGGGCATCGTGCCGTGGTGCGAGAGCGTGGGCGTGAAGTTCGGGGCCAATCTCAATGCCTATACGAGTGTCGACCAGACGGTGTATAACATCTCGGCCGTGCCCGTGAGGCGCAAGGCCGTGCTCGACTCGGCCCTGCTCATCCTGCACGACTGGAGCCACAACTTGCTGCTCACCGACAAGGAGATAGACAAGGAGCGCAGTGTGATACACGAAGAGTGGCGCACACGCCGTGCCGGCAAGGCCACACAGCGCATGATGGAACGCGTGCTGCCGGTGGTTTATCGGGGCACAAAATATGAAGACTGCCTGCCCATCGGGTCGATGGACATCGTGGACAATTTCCCCTACAAAGATCTGCGCGACTATTACAAGAAATGGTATCGCCCCGACTTGCAGGCCGTGATCGTGGTGGGCGACATCGATCCGGCCGAGGTGGAGGCGAAAATCAAGCGTCTGTTCGGTTCCATTCCGCGCCCCAAGCACGCTGCGGAGCGCGTCTACTATCCCGTGACCGACAACAACCGGATGATTGTAGCCACCGACCGCGACAGCGAACAGCCCATCATGCTGGCCAACCTCTACATGAAGCACGATGTCGTGCCCGACGGGGAGAAGAGCAATGTGGGCTATCTGCGAGACAACTACATCGAGTCGCTCATCATCTCGATGCTCAACGCCCGTTTGCAGGAAGTGCAGCAGCAGGCCGTTCCGCCCTTTCTCTCGGCCACAGCCCATGCCGGCCGTTTCCTCGTTTCGCGTACCAAGGATGCTTTCTGGCTCTCTTTCGGCTGCAGGCAGGAGAATGTGAAAGGTTCGTTCGATGCCGTGATAGCCGAGAGCGAGCGTGCCCGCCGCTACGGGTTCACCGAGGGCGAACTACATCGTGCGCAAGACAGGCAGCTGAAGGTGGCCGAACGCCAATATGCCGAGCGCAACGACCGGCGCAACCGCTACTTCGTGAACAAGGCACTGCAACATTTTCTGTCGGCCGAACCGGTGGTCACGGAGACTTTACAGCTTGAACTCATCAGGCAATTCAACCGCACCGTCACGCCGGAACAGGTGAACAGGGCGGCGAAAAGGCTGATTTCAGACAAAAATCAGGTGCTCGTGGTCTATGCACCCGACAAACCGGAGTTCAAACTGCCACCCAACGACACGCTCGAACAGTATGTACTCAACGCGCAAGCCGCAACTTACGCCCCTTACAGCGAGCCGCAACTGGCCGGAGAACTCATCCCCCGGCTGCCCCAACCGGGGACAATCGTCGGCGAACGGACCGGTGCATACGGCACAAAAGTGCTGGAGCTGAGCAACGGCACCACCGTCTACGTCAAGCCAACCGACTTCAGCAAAGACCAGATAACCATGCGTCTTTGGGGCGAAGGCGGCACTTCGCGCTATCCCGACAGCGATGCGCCCAACTTCCCGTTTGTTGCGAGTGCCATTACTGATGCCGGTGTGGGCACCTTCGACAAGAACACGCTGCGCAAGATGCTCTCCTCAAAGATAGCTGGAGTGACCCCCTCCATCAGCGACGACACGCAGCAACTCTCCGGAAAGTCGTCGGTCAAAGACCTGAAAACAATGCTGGAGCTCACCTATCTCTACTTCGCCCAGCCCCGGCGGGACACCGTTGCCTTCAACGGGGCGATAGACCGTATGCGCTCTTTCCTGACCAACAGGGAGGCCAACCCGCAGGTGAGTTACAACGACTCGCTCGTGGCGATACTCTACGGCAACCATCCGCGCATGCAGCCCACCAAGCGGGAGACGCTTGACCGCGTGTCCTACGATCGCGTGTGGCAGATCTACCGGGAGAGTTTTGCCGACGCTTCCAAGTTCACGATGCTGCTTGTGGGCAACGTAGACATCGACTCCCTGCGCCCCTTGCTCTGCCAATATGTCGCCACACTGCCCTCGAGCAAAAATAACACGGCAACGGCGGAACCGACGAGCAGAAAGAAATATCCCACACCCGACGTGCGCAACACCGACGAGACGCATCTCTTCAAAAAGCGGATGAACACGCCCTCGGCGCTGGTCAACATCTTCTACACCTTCGAAGAGCCCTACACACCCAAAAGCGACCTTGCACTGGATGTGCTGCAACGGGTGTTACAAACAGCCTATACCGACAGTGTGCGCGAGGAGAAGGGAGGAACGTATGGGGTGAGCGTAGGCTATGCGCTCGAGAAGGACAACCGTCCCACGGCCATGTTGCGCATATCTTTCCGCACCGATCCTGCCAAGTATGCCGCTCTGATACCAATAGTCTACCGGCAGGTGGCGCATATTGCCGACCGCGGGCCCAACCCCGTAAGCATGGACAAGGCGAAGAAATATCTGCTGAAGACATACGGGCAGAACATCATTGACAACGGCTATTGGGATTATGTCATCTACCACCGGCTTCAAGACGGCATCGACTTCCACACCGACTATGAGCAACTGGTGCGCAACCTCACGGCCGGCGATGTGCAGAAGGTGGCGAAAGACCTTCTCGGCAGCCACCGTCGCATAGAGGTGACCATGCTGAGCGAATAGCCCGAGAGCCTTCCCGTATCCTCTCTCGGCAAACAGGCTCTCCCTCTTTGTCAGTTCGTCAGCAGCAGTAGGGACAGGCATAAAAACACTGCCCCTATTGTTGCTGTGGGCTGTCTTTTTAGGGGATGGCGAAAAAGCAATACAAAAGCACTTCGTCTGAAAGTCGTCAAATAGATTGGAAAGATGGCTTTAAAAGCCCCGAAAGTCACTCCGCCTTTCCCGTTTGGGCGGAATGATGATGCAAAACGGGCCGACCGAGGATGTCAAACGGCTGTAGTGAGCGCACGAGACGGCCTCTTTCACCTCCTCATTACAGCTGTTTTACAGCCTTTTCGCGGCACACCCAAAGGTCAAGAATATTCAAGTTACTAATAGACAATGCTTTACCCCCTCCCCTAAAATTCTCGTATTTCCGATAAAGGATCTTCCCGGCGGAAATATCGCAAGCACAGAGCGGTTTTTCGGATAATATCTTTGACAAATCCGAAGGAGAACGACAGTCCCTACCCTTAACGGCCATCGACCGCCGCCCTCATTCGCTCAATTCGCCCTATTCGCCGACACCATCCATGTTTTTCGCCGGATGGGCCCAGCCACCACCGCATTGCGAGTTTCATCTTCCGCCGCAATGAACCATCACGAAAAACACTCGTTTTATGTTAAATTCGCCGGGAAAGGCTTTTCAAGCGGTTAAAATAAGCTAAACGAGCTATACTTTTTTTGTTTTTCTCCGTCTTAATCATAACTTTGCAGTCATACTATGTCCTTATAATAAAGGTATATAGCCAGGAAAGAAAAGTATCAATAACTAAAAGACAAAAACCGAATATGATGAAAAGAAACGTGTTAGCTCTCAGTTTGATGGCCGGACTGCTGCTGGTTTCAAGCTGTGCAAGCAAAAAAGAACTGGAGAACTGCCGGTTGGAGAACAAAGAACTCTCGGGCAACTATCAGGATGCCAAGGAGCAGTTGGCCGCTGCCAATGCACGCGTGGCTTCGCTCGAAGACCAGCTCGCCCAGCAGAAGAGGGACTATGCCTCTTTGCAGGAGATGCTCGACAAGAGTCTGGTCAACGCCAACTCCAACAACATCAACATTTCCAAACTCGTGGATCAGATCAACGAGAGCAACCAATACATCCGCCACTTGGTGGAGGTGAAGAGCAAGAGCGACTCACTCAACATGGTGCTCACCAACAACCTGACCCGCTCGCTGAGCAAGGAGGAATTGAAGGAAGTGGATGTGCAGGTGCTGAAAGGTGTAGTCTATATCTCTCTGGCCGACAACATGCTCTACAAGAGTGGCAGCTATGAAATCAACGACCGCGCTGAAGAGACTCTCAGCAAGATTGCCAAAATCATCATGGACTATAAGGACTATGAGGTGCTCATCGAGGGCAACACCGACAATGTGCCTGTAAACACCGACAGTCCGAAGATGAAAAACATCCGCAACAACTGGGATCTCAGTGCCCTTCGTGCCTCTTCGGTGGTGCAGTATCTGCAAAACCGCTATGGCGTAGACCCCAAGCGTCTCACTGCCGGCGGTCGTGGAGAGTATAATCCCGTGGCCACCAACTCCACCGAATTGGGCAAACAGCGCAACCGTCGCACCCAAATCATCATCACGCCAAAGCTTGACCAGTTCATGGATCTGATCGACAAGGCTCCGGAAGACAAATAGAAAGCGCCCCCTCGGGACTTTTTAGGAGATTCCTTGAGAATTCTTAGGGGTTAAGGGAAATCTTTTAGGAGTTAAGGAGAAAACTTTTAGGAGTTAAGGAGTGAAAGGGAGTTAAAGGAGTTAAGACATCGGCTTCATAGCTTGAGTCTGTCTCTTATACACATCTCCGAGCCCACGAGACCCTAAGACATCTCGT
>ENA-OZSA01000388-OZSA01000388.1-human-gut-metagenome-genome-assembly--contig:-NODE-388-length-8645-cov-3.459721_pt1 | contig 8645 bp, 6 predicted proteins | sample MGYA00244123_ERZ653968 | MGnify/ENA primary metagenome ERZ653968 (study PRJEB26926, sample SAMN06164670) | human gut metagenome | biome: ENVO:00009003; feature: ENVO:2100002; material: ENVO:00002003...
TCTCGTGGGCTCGGAGATGTGTATAAGAGACAGGTGTCGTATACGCCGATTGCGCAGTAGATGGTGTCCAGTTCGTGGCGTCCGCCCCATTCGTCGTGAGCAGGTCCCACTTCCAAGGTGAGATTGGTTTTCGCCGGGCAATCCACCGTAATGGTGATGGGGGAGAGCTCATCGGACTGATGTCGGGCAGCGGCTGAGCGTGGATGTGAGATTACCGGACTCATTGTGCCTCATCTCCATCTCCACACGATTCGATGGCCTTGGCCAGAGCGGTGAATTCGGCGATGGTGAGCGTCTCTCCTCGACGGGTCGGATCGATGCCGGCGATGGAGAATGCCTCGGAGGGCGCAATGGTCTTCAATGCCGCGTGCAGGGTCTTGCGACGCTGACCGAATGCCGCATCGATCAGACGAAATACGAGTTCCCGTTGTGTGCCGTCGTCTGTGCTGTTCGCAGTTCCCGGGGCAGCCGGGTCATCGGCCTGATACCGGGTGAATTTGACGAGCGCGGAATCCACATTGGGAGCCGGCCAGAACACATTGCGGCCGATGGTGCCCACCCGTTCGGCGGTGCCATACCAGGCGAGCTTCACGCTCGGCGTGCCGTAGATCTTGGAACCGGGCTTGGCGGCGAGTCTGTCGGCCACCTCTTTTTGCACCATCACCAAGAACGAGCCGAGGTTGTCGAAACGCTCCAACAGCGTGAGCAGAATCGGCGTGGCCACGTTGTACGGCAGATTGGCGACCAGCGTAAACGATGCGTCATCGCTGAAATCAGGCACGTTCTCCGGGGTGACGGTTAAGGCATCCCGATTGACGACGGTGAGTCGTGACGTGGCTTCGGGCATGAATTCGGCGACTGTGCCCGGCAGTCGTTCGGCCAGCGGCGGATCGATTTCGACTGCGGTCATGGTGGCGCCGGTTTCCAAAATCGCCAGCGTCAACGATCCCAGGCCGGGGCCGACTTCCATGACATGATCGGCAGCGGTCACTCCCGCCTCGCGTACGATACGACGGACCGTGCCGGGGTCGATGACGAAGTTCTGCCCGAATTTCTTGGTGGGGCTGATGCCGGCATCGGCCGCGATACGACGGATATCGGCGGCACCTAACAGGTGACCAGTGGCGGGAATGGTGTCGTTCATAAGCGTGTGTTCCTTGTGGGCTTCGTAACCGATCAGTACCAACCGACTTGTTCGGAATGTTGCCATGCCTTGGACGGGCTGCCGTAGGCTTGTGCGATGTACCACAGACCCCAATCGATCTGTACGGCGGCATCGTCACGGTAATTGGCACCGAACGCAGCCATTTTGTCTGCTGGTAGCGACTGAGGAATGCCGTAGGCACCGGAGCTCGCGTTTTCGGCATACCACAGCCAACTGGACTCGCGGGTCCATAGTTTGACCAGACAATCCCAGTCGTTGCCTGTCCACCCGCGCTGCGCGGCGGCACCGGCGGCATAGGCCTGAGCCTGGGCTACGGTGGCGTGCCACAGGCGGCCGGAGGGCGTGGTGGTTGTGCCTGAATCGGAGCCAGAAGAGCCGGAATTGTTGTTCGTACCGCCGCCGGTGTTACCGGTGTTGCCGGAGTTGCCGGTGTTGCCGGAGTTGCCGGTGTTGCCGCCGGTGTTGCCGGCATTGTTGTTGGTATCGGTGTTCGTGTTGTTGCCAGAGCTGCTGTTGTTCTTGTCGCCTGTGTTGTTGGCATTGTTACCGGACGACTCGTGCTGATTGTTGGAACCGGAATCGGCCTTGCCGTTATCGGCGGAGTCGGATTTTTTGTCGGAACCTTTATCGGTATCAGACTTGGCGGCGCCTACGGCGATGATCTGGTCGATGGCCATCGTGGTGACGGTTTCGGATTTCAGCGTCTCCGATTCGGCCACGCCATCGACATACGTGACGTTATACACCTGGGTTTTCTCGCCATTGACGCCTTGCTGGCGGATCTCCGACTGGCCTTCAGGAAGATTGGAGTCGATGATGGTTTGTGTGGAGTATGGCACTACGGCTGTGCGCGTTTCCTCGCCATGCGTCACGCGCCGTACGCGCAGGATAGTGGTATCGCCGTCCTTTTCGACGCTCACACGGTCCTCTTTGTTCAGCACGATGCCTTTGGAGTCAAGAATGGAGGCCGCGGGCAGTTTGCCGTTGGGGGCCACGGAAGTCTTGCCGTCCGCAATGACGGTGACCGGGCCATCCTGATTGATGACCAGTCCGCCGGTGAGCTGGTTGTACACATTGTCGATGTCGACGGTGATTTTTGTGGCGTTGTTCTGGTTTTCCTCGAAAAATCCCAGCAACTGGTCGGCACTGGTGGCCACGGTCCAGAAGGGAACGGACGTGCCGTCGATGTTGATAGTGGTCTGGTAGGCGGACTGTACGGTGACCACGGCATGATTGGCGAGTTGGTCGCCGGACGAGGTAGTGACGATATCGTGGGTCTTGATATCCACCCCTTGTTCCTCCAGAAGACGGGTGGCCGTCATCGCATATGTGGTGACTTGGGTGGTTTGCCCGTTGATGTTCAGGGCTACGGATTTACGCGCGGTGAACGCGAATGATCCAGCCAGCGCGATACTGGTCGCCGCGATACAGGCGATTACGCGGATGCGACGCAGTGTAACAAACCGCTGCGGGGTCCAACGCCGTGCCATTGCCATACTCTTCCTGCTGGATGAACGATTACGCCACCCATCGTAACGGTTGTTCCGGCCCATACTGCGGTTTCACCGGCCACCGTCACCATTCCTGCTCGTCAGATTGTTCTGAGCTCAAAAAAAGAAAAGAAAAAGGGGGCGGGAGAGAAGGGGATGTTCCCGCCCCCCTGAAGGCGCGGAGCTGGTTGGGGGACGCTCCGCCCTCATTCCAGGAAGCCCATAGTTGGGGGAAGGCTCCTGGAGTACTTACCCAAGGTAAGAATTATATGCGTAGAAAAGTCTACGTATCATATAATACGCCACTTTTCTACGCGTCGAGCCTCTTGTCGGGATCGAACCGACGACCTGCCGCTTACAAGGCGGCCGCTCTGGCCATCTGAGCTAAAGAGGCGATTGTTCTTAACGCGTAAATCGTTGCGAACAAATGACTAGTATACCGGTACTTCCCGAGTGGTCAATTTAAGCCGAGCCGCAGGCGGTATTGCATATGTCGCGGCGTCAACTTATTCGGCCACGCAGCATCAGGAGGCGACCGAAATCGGCTTTCCGCTGGCACCGATGGATGGCATTTTGCCTTCCACGCCTACCTGGTCAGCATCCAGCCCAATGGACTTGAGGAAGCCGTCCACCATATTCGTGTCCGCCAGCGTGAGCTGCTTCAGATCCCAGTATTCGCCGTTGATGGTGAGTGTGGGGGAGGAGAAGGCGCCGGAGCTGTTGAACAGTTCGGGGCGCAGGATCGTGTAGTTGTTGGAGGCGGTGAGCCAGTCGAGGTATTCGTTCTTGCCGCTGAACGCCGCGGCGGCCACATCCTCGCTCACGCCGGCCTTGACGGCCTGCTTCTCCAGCTTGGCGTTGTTTACCGGCTCGTAATTGGACAATTCGCCCGGCTGGAAATCCTCAGCGTAGATGTTGGAGAGGTAGCTCATGAGGTGGTCGGGATCGTCATCATGCTCGGCAATGTAGATGGCACCGTTGAACACGCGGTTGGAGTAGTTGTCGGAGCTCTTGTTGTTCTGGAAATTGAGGAAGTGCAAATCGATGTTGAGCTGGCCTGCGTTCATCAGCTTGACGAGCGTCGGGTCGAGTTGGCGGTTCACCGAGGCGCAGCCAGGGCACAGCGGTTCCATGTAGATGGATACGGTGGGAGCCCCCTCGGCTTTCTGGCCATACCCTTTGTTGGAGATTACGAAGCCGGCCTTGTCGTCGGCGTTAGCCGGCTGGGTACTGACTTTCTTGAGCTTGCTATAGGCCTCGTCCACGGTCATGTTGCTTTGCTGGCTACTGCTGCTGGTGTTGGACGGCCGCATAGCCTTGTATACGGCGAATCCAGCGATGGCCACCAGCACCACAATAATGGCCACCACAATGCAGCCGATGATGGTCTGCTGCTTACGCTCCTTGGCTGCCTGCTCGGCCCGTGCCTGTTGTGCGGCCTCCTCGGCCGCTCGGCGCTCAGCGCGTGTGGCACGCTTGGCCTGACGCTTCGGATCTGACATAGCTATCCCCTTGCAATCGCTTCAATGTTTGGGCCCCATCATAATGACCGGGCCTGAGGAGGACTGCGCCCAGAGCTGATCTGAGGTGAATTCCCTGTAAAAGTGTGACGGAACGAACGTATCGGATACACAACGGCCATGTGTGCGGATGGCTGATGTGTGAGATTCCGCCCCGCTCTAGGCGAACGGCATCCAGTTGATCGGCATGCCCAGAATCGGCATCGCGCACAAGGCCACGGTGATGATGGCCCATATGGTGAACAGCACGGTGCCGCGCCCGCCGCCCTTGGGCGCCGGCGCCACTGGAGCAGGTGGAGCCCCACCCACTTCGGTGGATGGCGCGCCCGCCGGGCGACTGTGTTTGAGCCCGCGCAGTACGCCGCCCCCCAGCCGAATCATCATCGACTGTGGGGCGAACACAGTGACCAGCCAGCCGATGGCCATGAAACCGCCCAGCGCCAGCCTGGAAGCGGAGAACGGCACATCATTGAGCAACGGCACCGGAATACCCCAATCCGCGGTGAAATACCAGGAGATGGTGTGAACGGGCAGTGCCAGAGCCGCGGTGGCCACGGCGGTTCCCGCCATATAGATGATGACTAGCAGCAGTATGCGGGGAATGGCCAGCAGCAGGGCTTTGACCAGATGCCAGGGAAAAGTCGCCACGCGAATCCACGAATCGGAGTTTTTGCGCTCGCCGCCGCGTTTGCCCTCGCGCTCAAGCTGGGGTTCGGTGTTATAGGCCAGGGTGAGCAGTAGCCACAACAACGCAGTGGCCGCGATGATGGCCACGAGCGGAGCATTTGCCGCCAGTGCCGCCAGCGGCGCCGCCAGCAGGATCAATGGCAGGGTGCCGCGCTGCAGATATTCCCCTCGCTTCACGTCCACCGGATTGGGCATGGGAGGATTTTGGACCATGGTTTCGGTGGGGGCCGCTTGGGCGGTTTGGTCGATGATGCGCTGCAATGCCGGGCGAATGGCGGGGTCCACCGCTGTGGGCTGGTTGCTTGCGGGATCCCAGCTGCTCTGGGCGGTGCCGGACGGGGGGAATGATGACGGCTGCGGCGTGGGGAGTACGGTGGTGCGCTCGGCCAGCGGCGTGGTTTGGTCCGGCATCGGTGTGGTCGCGCCGGTGAGTACCTGCGTGCCGGCGTCGTCGGTGAAATCGGCAGCAGCGTCGGGCAACAGTTGCGTGGCCTGCTCCGCACCGGCCGGCGGACGTGGCGGCATATCGGCTAAGGGCAGCGTGGCGGTAGCGGCGCCAGCCGGCGAGAATACGGCGGTTTCGCCATCGCCGTTATCGCCCTTATTGCCGGAGAACACGGCCATGGTGGGAGCCTCAGCGGCTTCCTCGGCCGCGCGCCAGATGGTTCGGGGATTATTGCGGTCAACGCCGCCGGCCGCGCCAAAAGGGGGCATCGCCTCCGCGGCTTCGGCAACGATCGCAGCCGGTTGTCCAGCCACGGCTCCCGCGGCGAACGGTCCCGCCTGCTCGCCCTGCCAAGCGTTGGGATTCAACGCATCCAAGGCGATGGCATTCAGCAATTGATCCGGCGTGCAACGATCCCTGCGATCCGGGTCCAGTGCAGAACGGAAGGCAGCCAATGTGCCGGCCGGTAGTCCGGAAAGATTCGCGTTGCCCGAGGCCTCGCGCTCAAGTACCGCCATCATCGGCTTGGTGCCGAACACAGGCGCGCCGGTTGCGGCAAAAGCGAGCACGGACGCCACCGACCACCAATCGGTGGCGTCGTCGGATTCGGCACCGTCAATAATCTCGGGTGCGATGAATCCGGGTGTACCCATCACTAGGCCGGTGCGGGTCACGTGACTTTCGCCCTCGCCCATCGCGATACCGAAATCGACCAATACCGGTCCGGCGGCCGACACCATCACATTGGTGGGTTTGATGTCGCGATGGACGATGCCGGCCGCATGTACGGCTTTGGTGGCTTCGATGAGCTTGCGGGCCAAGCGTTCCAGATCGTCGCCCACATACCGGCCATTGGCGGCCACATCATCCTTAAGATTCTTGCCCTCGATGAGTTCAGTGACGATGAACGCCAACGTATCGTCGAGTTCCATATCCACGATGCCGCACACACCCGGATGATTGATCTTCTTCAAGGCCATGGCCTCGCGCCGCAGGCGCTCGCGCGGCGTGACATCGGGCTTGAGGTCGGGGTCGTGCAGGGCCGTGGACGCAGAGCCGGAGCCTGCCACTGACTCGTCGGTCAGGGAGTCGCGCAGAATCTTCATGGCATAGGTGGTGCCGCCGTCGTCGCGCACCCGCCACACCGACCCCATAGCTCCTGAGCCGAGCCGGGAGATCAGCGTATACCCACCAACCACTTCGCCGGGCTCAAGATTCAACGCGTTCAAATCGCTCATGCCCTCCATCCTAATGCCTTGCTGGTGCATTATTCTGGCTCTCTCCTGGGAGGCCGAGCTTGATATTTCTTGGCTCCCCTCTCTGAGAGGGGAGCCAAGAATAAATGCCGTTTACGTATTGAGAAGTGCCGTTTACGCCATTAAGGTCGATTGCCCTGACCGGATGTGGTAGCAAATTATGCGCTCGAAATGACAGGATAGGTGCGTGGGCAGGTGCGCCAGTCGTGAATTTGCGACTCTATAACCATCGGCATCAAGGATGTGTCGGCGGTGACCCAAAGGTGAGCCAGCCGGGCACATTCAACAGTGGCACAGCGATGCAAGGGCAGTATCGTGAGCCGCTGATCGAATCGATAACGATATCAGATTCGAATGCCGCGACTTCGCCGGTCGTACCTTCGAATACTTCTCCGAAGACGGCTACCTGTTCGGCGTGATGGCCTCCCAGCAGGTCGCTGGCGCTCAGGCCAAGGGCGTGTACGCCTTCATGAAGCACTTCGCGCTGAACGACCAGGAGACCAACCGACTGAGCGAGCTCGCCACCTGGGCCAACGAGCAGTCGATTCGCGAGATCTACCTGAAGCCCTTCGAGATGAGCGTCAAGCAGGGCGGCGCGGGTGCCGTGATGAGCGCCTTCAACTACATCGGTATGGAGTGGGGCGGTTCCCACTCCGGACTGCTCAACACTGTCCTGCGTGGCGAGTGGGGCTTCCGCGGCATGGTCCTGACCATCATGAAGTACCTCAAGCGCCGCAAACTGGCCGCGGCGGCATCGGCTCCCGCTGACGCTCCGGTCAAGGCCTGAGGTGTGTCTCCGATAACTGAATAGCTAAATAGAATGGACGGCCTGCTGAGTGCTACTCAACAGGCCGTCCATTGTGTATCTGAATGCGAAAAGTCATTATATGGAACGGAATATATCGATACTGTGCATTGTGCCGATTACTGATTCCGACGCAAGTATTCGCCCAGGAAGGGCACGGCAAAATCGACTTCGCCTCGTTCTGTTTCGCGGATAACGAAGGCGTCAAGGAGGCGTTTGCGGTAGGTGGCGGCATAGTTAGGCGTTTTGCCCATGCGCTGTGCAACATTCACGGTGGGAGAGGGACCATCTGACGCTGCCATGGCTTCGAGATACTCACGGTCGTTTTTGGATAAGCCTTGCAACTCCGGGATGCACACGGCGTTATCAAGGTCAATACGTGCTTCCTCGATACCTGCCGTAACATCAGCGTCGATGATGGTATCCGAGTCCCGCATGTCTGCGGCATCCCAGATATGGTAGCCAACCAGTTGAATCATATAGGGGTATCCGGCTGTCACATTGGCTGCAGTGCTTAATTGAGCGTCGGTGATGGACATGCCGGAGGCGCGGAATGTTGTGGCGAAAGCATCGCGCACTTCATCAAGAGGAATATCTGTGAGTATGTTCGTTTTCGCGCGACGTAGGAACGTGATGACTTCGTCATTGAACAAATCAGAAATCATCTGTGGGAGACCGGCGAACACGATGGCGATATTGCGTCGTTCCCTGATTTGATGCTGTATGGCAGTGGCGATGGCAATCATGTCGGATCGCTCAGCCGCTTGAGTCTCATCAATGGTGATAAGCAACCCAGCATGGCGCTTCTCAAGCGCATCCAACCGTCCGGCAATGGCACTTCTCAACGTTTCGGGCATACGCTTCGGGGATAGTTCGGCTTCTCCGAGGCCGATGCCCGCTCCAGCAAAAGTCAACGATGGTCGGATAGTGAGGTGGTCAAGGGCCCCTCGCCCGGTTCGTAAGGCATCAACAAGGCGTTCGCATAGTCCGGCAGAGGCCGTTTCTTCGATGACATCCCATCTGCGCGCTTTGGCCCGGTCTCCGAACACAGTGAGCATCACGGTTTTTCCGGTTCCACGAGCGCCGGTGACGAGCATAATGCGCCCTGGGGCACCGACTCCGTTATCGAGACCTTTCTCGAAATCGCGGATAACTTTGCCTCGGCCGATGAGCAGGGGCGGTTCCCCTCCTGCCGTTGGCTTGAATGGGTTTTCCTTTGCCTTCATGTGGACCGCCTCCTCGCTGAATCAACCCTGTCTCTTATACACATCTCCGAG
>ENA-OZSA01000409-OZSA01000409.1-human-gut-metagenome-genome-assembly--contig:-NODE-409-length-8279-cov-4.733220_pt1 | contig 8279 bp, 8 predicted proteins | sample MGYA00244123_ERZ653968 | MGnify/ENA primary metagenome ERZ653968 (study PRJEB26926, sample SAMN06164670) | human gut metagenome | biome: ENVO:00009003; feature: ENVO:2100002; material: ENVO:00002003...
CTGGACGGAATCTCTCCCTTGGAGGAGGAAACCTCACGCAGGGCCTCTGCATAGGAAGTCATATCTGTCAGAATCACCAGGATATGCATTCCTTTCTCATAGGCCAGATATTCCGCCAGGGTCAGGGCGATCTTGGGCGTGATCAGGCGCTCCACCACCGGGTCGTTTGCCAGGTTGATAAACATGGCAACGTGCTCCGACACGCCGCTTTCTTCAAAGGTTCTGCGAAAGAAATCCGCCACATCATGCTTAACGCCCATGGCTCCGAATACGATGGCAAACGTTTCATCGGAGCCTTCCCCCAGAGAAGCCTGCTGTACGATCTGAGCCGCCAGCTGATCGTGAGGAAGGCCGTTTCCGGAGAAAATAGGCAGTTTCTGCCCGCGAATCAGCGTGGTAAGGCCGTCAATGGCGGAAATACCCGTACGAATGTAGTTTCTGGGATACTCTCTGGACACCGGATTTAATGGCTGTCCGTTGATATCCAGACGCACATCGGAAATGATGTCGCCCAGACCGTCAATGGGTTCACCGATGCCGTTAAAAGTTCGCCCCAGCATCTCGGCAGACACGGCGATCTCCATGGGATGTCCGGTCAGCCTTGTATGAGTGTTCCGCAGGGCCATGCCGTCCGTACCCTCAAACACCTGAATAATCGCCTTATCCCCGTATATCTCAATAATGCGGCCGATCTTCTTTGTGCTGCCTGCCACAGTCATTTCCACAATCTCATCATACGCCGCATTCTGAACACCCTCCAGAACCACCAGAGGGCCATTGATCTCACTTAAACCTAAATATTCAACTGCCATCTGAATCCTCCTTATGCGTTGCGCTCCACTACATTTTCATAGAACCGGTCCACTTGCGCCCGGTACTCATCAAACAGTTCCAGGCGGTCATTCGGAACATCATATTTGATGGAAATGATCTTATCAAAGATGGGATCCTCCTTCAGTACCGACATAGGCATCCCCATGGAAATCAGTGTTTTTGACTTCTTATAGAGATATAAAATGATCTCCATCATCTTAAACTGTTTCTTAAGCGGAACAGAGGTGTCGTCCTTGTGAAATGCATTCTGCTGCAAAAAGCCAAGACGGATCACCCTTGCGATCTCCAGCACCAGCTTCTGATCGTCGGGCAGCACGTCGGAGCCGATCAGCTTTACAATCTCCATCAGGCTGCTTTCCTGGGTCAGCAGGGCCATGAGGCGATTGCGGTAATCCACGAACTTCTGATCCACATTGTCCATGTACCAGGACGACAGGTCGTTTATATACTCTGAGTAGCTGGTGAGCCAGTGAATGGCCGGGAAATGTCTGGCATAGGAAAGGTTCTTGTCCAGTCCCCAGAAGCAGCGAACGAAACGCTTGGTATTCTGGGTCACAGGTTCGGAGAAATCGCCTCCCTGAGGAGAAACGGCTCCTATGATGGTCACAGAACCGTCTGTGCCGTTTAAGTTGCGCATCATGCCCGCCCGTTCATAAAAAGCCGACAAACGAGAGGCCAGATAGGCCGGAAACCCTTCCTCGGCAGGCATCTCCTCCAGACGGCCGGAAAGCTCTCGCAGCGCCTCGGCCCATCGGGAGGTGGAATCCGCCATAATAGCCACGTGATAGCCCATATCCCTGTAATACTCCGCCAGAGTCAGCCCGGCGTACAGGCTGGCCTCCCGGGCCGCTACCGGCATATTGGATGTGTTGGCGATCAGAGTAGTCCGGTCCATCAGCGGATTGCCGCTCTTTGGGTCGATCAGTTCTGAAAACTCCTCCAGCACCTGGGTCATCTCATTTCCGCGCTCCCCGCAGCCGATATAGATGATCACATCCGCGTCAGACCACTTGGCAATCTGGTGCTGGGTCATGGTCTTTCCTGTTCCGAAACCGCCTGGAATGGCCGCTGTGCCTCCCTTTGCCAGCGGGAACATGGTATCCAGAATCCGCTGGCCCGTGATCAGAGGCCTGGTGGCGGAGAACCGTCTGGCTGTAGGCCTTGGCACGCGGATGGGCCATTTCTGGGTCATGGTCAGTTCCCGTTCGGAGCCGTCCATCAGCTGCAGCCGAACCAGCATTTCATTGATGGTATACTGGCCGTCAGAAACCACCTCTGTCACATAGCCCTCCATGTCCGGCGGCACCATGACCTTATGGACAATGGCCCGTGTCTCCGGCACCTCTGCGATAATGGTTCCCGGCATCAGGCGATCGCCCTTCTTTACAGTAATATGGGCATCCCATTTTCTGGAAGTATCCAGGGCATCCACGCTGATGCCGCGGCTGATGGAATAGCCGCTGTGCTCGGCGATCTTGCTTAAGGGCCTCTCAATGCCGTCAAATATATTGTTTAAGATACCGGGAGCCAGGGTCACGGACACAGGCGCGCCGGTGCCGGTAACAGTCTCTCCCGGCTTTAGGCCGCTGGTTTCCTCATATACCTGAATGGTTGTCTTTTCCGAGGTAAGTCCGATGACTTCGCCTACCAGATTTTCCCTGCCGACGTACACCATTTCGTTCATCTGGAATCCGGGATCTCCCTCCAGAGAAACTACAGGGCCGTTGATCCCGTAGATCACACCTGTCCTAGCCATTTACTTACCTCCCAAATCAAATGTAAAATCGTGTCTGGCCTCTTTGAGCTTTGTATCAAAGGAGCTGTCGATCAGAACGTGCTTGGCCGGAACCACTGCACGGATGCCGCCGTTAAAGGAATACTCGCTGATCTTCACCGTTACATTGTGGTGAAGGGCCAGTCTGCGGGCCTTATCCTCATCGGAAGGATCCATATAGATGATCAGAGCCTCGTCGCCCGCAAAATCCTTTGCGGCCTGAACCTGCTTTTCCAAAAGCTCCTGATACTCCCTGGTCTCCATAAAATTTGCCAGCATATCCTTTACTTCCACAAAAAGCTTATCCTTTAGCTCCTCCTGCCTGCGGCTGATCTCCCGCTTCTGATCCAGCTGGCCAATGGAAAGCTTTTTGTTCTTTTCCCGCTCCAGTTTCTCTCTCTGGGCTTCTTCCTGCATGGCGGCCCTGCGCTCTGCGTCTGCCTTATGCTCCTCAAAAGCCGCTTCCAGCGCACGGACGCAGTCATCCAGCATACGGGCGCTTTTTTCCCTTGCATCCGTCATGCAGATTTCCTGAAAATGTTTCAGTTTTTCCTCAGTTGTCATGCTCTTCACCTGCTTTCTCTATGAAAATGCGCCTGAACGTCCCTGCGGCGCGCTCTACAGCTTCAGTCCGATGGCTTCGTTCACATAAGAGGTGATAAAGTCCGGCTTGCGGCCGGTGCCATGGCGGTCCGGGATCTCCACAATCAGCGGAAGCCGTCTCTCCAGCTTCACGTTATCGATGAGTTCCGGAAATTCCCTGCCGAATTTCTCTGTCAGCAGGATAATGCCAATGTCTTTATCGGCCAGGACCTTATCAAGCTCCCGTTTCAGTTCTTCCCTCTCATGGACGACCGCCCCTTCCACACCTGCCAGCCGCATACCGGTCCAGGTGTCGATGTTGTCGCTGATCAGATACATTTTCATCAGAGTTTACCAAGGATCATAAAGGAAATGATCAGTCCGTACAGACACACACCTTCGGCAAGACCGACGAAGATAAGGGATTTACCAAGAATGGAGCTGTCCTCGCTGATGGCTCCCAAAGCGGCGCTGGCTGCCGCAGATACAGCGATACCGCCGCCCAGACAGGAAAGACCTGTTGCCAGCGCTGCGGATAAATAACCCATTCCAGCCGCCGAGGAAACCGCAGCGGCCGTTTCTTTCGCCCCTTCTGCCGCGAACGCATTTCCGTCAAACATCAGCACGGCAGCAACGATCATGGTGCCGAAAAAGAGGAAAAGATTCACTGCCAGAGCAACCTTATATCGTCCTCTCGTCTTTTCTCCTATTGCAAATGCCCCAAAGGGAACTATGGTGCTTAAAATAAGCGCTGCGCTTAATGTGATCTTAACTAATAAACTCATAATGGATTCTCCTTTTCTATTGATTGATTCAGGCTTTCTCTGTTTTTCCATAAGGTTCAAAAGCACGCCCGCTGCCCCGGTAGAACCGGCTGAACAGTTCATAATACTCCAGACGGAGTACCTGGATGCCTACGATCAGGCCCTCCATGCCGCAGACGAACAGATTCCCGCCGATGATAACGCCCCAGTTGGGATCGCCGGCCTCTGCCCCCGCAAGCATCAGAACTACCTGCATCATGGCCGCGTGGCTCACTGCAAAGGCGCCTACCCGGACAAAGGAAAGGGTATTGGAAAAATAGCTTAAAAGCACTTCAAAGAGTTCAAAAATCCCCTGGGTAATAAACATTCCCACCCCTCCGTGAAGTTTCTTGGCCTTCTTTTCCACCATGGCGGTAAGAGGTTCCTTAAAGAACATCACAGCCAGCGGGATCAGGAACATAACCACCAGCACCGCCGTAGCCGGAAGAGGGTTCCCGCTCATATACAGCACAATCACAGAAGCAAGAGCGGCGTAAAATACCAGGCCGGCCGCGCCGTTGGTGTCAAACCATATTTTTTCCGTATCATGGGCCCTTACGCTGTTGATAATGTTAAGGATCATACACAGCAGTATGATTCCCATGCCAATGGCAATCGCCGCCACAAACACCGTATTCAGCCGGCCGATAAACGGCAGATCCGTCATCGCCTCCTGGGGGCGGAGCCACAGGGCGTCTATGATATCCTCAAAGCCGAAGATACTTCCAAACAGCAGGCCGAAGATAACAGAGAAGAAACCGCAGCAGGATATAATGCCCGCCAGCCGAACTTTTTTAAGACGATACAGCAAAAATCCGCCGATCAGAAGGCAAAGGCCCTGTCCCGCATCTCCGAACATAAAGCCAAAGAGAACAGAATAGGTAATTCCAATCAGAACCGTGGGGTCGATTTCATTGTAGGAGGGAAGGCCGTACATCTCCACATACATCTCAAAAGGCTTAAAAAGCCCCGGATTTTTCATCTTCGTAGGCGGCGTGCTTGTAATATTCCCCCGGTTGTCCTCCAAGATACAGAACGTATCCGCATCCTCCTCGATTTCTTTTCGGAAGGCCCTGGCATCTCTTTCCGTCATCCATCCGCAGAGGATATAGAAGTTGTTGGAGGCGTGCATGGTGCAGGCAGCCAGCTTGCGCACATCAAAATTGACTCCGAAACGCTCCAGACGGATCCAGGCCCCTGTAAGCTCCTCTTTCTTCTCCTCCAGAATCGTTTTTACCGTTTCCTGGGCCTCCCGCTCCTGGGCCTCTAAAGCCTGAATCCGGTCCGCCAGCACGTGCTCTGCCTCTAAGGGCGTACCTTCGTACTCGTCGGGCAGAAACACACGCTCAAAGTGCATGGAGGCATAGATGGCGTCGATTTTTTCAGACAGCTTATCCGGCACAAAATACACGATCCAGACATACTCAGGATCCTCCAGGCACTTAAACATCACCGTATCAATGGTATCGTACACATAGTTATTGATCTTGTCATAATATTCCCTGGTAACACGGCCAAAACGGAATTTAATGAACTTAAAGCCCAGGATCTCCCGCAGACTGTAATTTAACTCCGTAAACGGGGCCACCCGATCCTTGGACTGCTTTAATGCCTGGATCTGAACCGCCAGTTCTTCCCTTTTTTGGGTCAGTTCTTTTAATTCTTCATTCAGCTGCTCCACAAAGGAGGCCGCTTCCTTAATTCCAGGAAGGGATTCTCCCCGGTTTGCAGGAATCTTCGGCAGCGTTCCGCTGAAACGCTCCATCAGATTTCTGGCTGAGGCCAGCTGCTCCTTATAGGGATTAGCCTCAATATATGGTCTCAAGTTTTTTACCGTTTTCAGCTCGGAAAGGGCATTTTCCAAGTGGATCTCATAGCGGGACAGGTATGTGTCCACTACCCGGTCAATGTCCTCTCTGGGGCCGGTAATACTCAAGAATTTCATCTTTTCGATCACGTCGTAAAACCCCCTTTATGCGTTCGCCGCCACTCCGTAGCGAATCCGCTCGATGATAGTGATGATCTTCTCGATCTCCCGTTCCTTAAAATAAAGATAAGAATTGAGTGCAGCCGCAGAATAAGGCTCCTTACGGCTGGTCAGCTCATAAATCCTGTCCACGATCTCCCTGGCAGGGCCTTCCAGACTCTGTCCGTTTTCCAGACTGCCCATGTCAAGGCGTCCGTACCAGCTGTTTCGTATCACGGCATAAACCTGCTCCAGTTCCTCTGCCTGAGCCATGGCCTGGATCTCCTTCTTTTTCAGATGAAGGCTGATAGGGATAATCAATGCATAGATGTCTCCCTCCGGCAGGTGATAATACTTCTTGGCGCGGCAGATCCACTGAAGGTTCAGCATATCCATCCTCGTTCCAAAGCACTGGGTCAGATCCTTTCTTTCATGGCCCGAGAGATATTTGTCCTTGATCCTCCACACCGTCTTAAAATACAGCATATCCACCGCAGTCTCACAGGCAGGAAGGGTCGCGTTTCCCTGCTGGCGCAGTGCATAAAGAGGCCCGTAGTAAATGCTGCCCTTAATGCCCGCAATCACCTCGTCAATGGAACGGCACTGCGAAAGCTGCACCAGATCCAGAGATGAGTGGCGGTCAAAGAACTCCTTAAAGCCCGACAGATCCTGGGCAGCCTCACGCCTTCCGGCTCCATTGCGCAGGCAGGTCTTTAAGATACCGATCTCATAGTGCATGAAATACAGATCCAGAAACCGCCTCTGCTTAATGTTGGCAAATTGATACAGCCGGGCAAAATCCCTGTACTGTGCCAGGTTGAGCAGCTGCTCAATCCTTCCCCGGCGCAGTTCCTTATCCTCCACGCCGGAAAAGATCTCCTCATAGGGAGGAATGGAGCGCAGAAAACGCACCGCCTCCGGCACACTCTCCAGAGCCGCCATGGCCTCAAACTGCTCCGGCCGGATGCGCCACCGCTCCATGGCCCTTACCTTCGTGGAAATGCCGCTGTAACTGATCAGGCTTCCCATAGGCTTACTCCTTTATCATATTCTGGAAGAGTGTCTGCGCATACGCTTTATGATGTTTTTCATAGGTCTCCTCCAGCCGGGCGATGGCCGCTTTGGCGTCTGAGGCCTGTTTGTCAAGCTCCTCCTGCATCTCCCGCTCCATCTGTTCCTGAATCTGCGAAATGCGCTCTGCGGTCTTTCGCTCCAGCTCCTGATCAAAAGCCGCCGTTTTCTCTTCCATTTCCTTTGCCAGAGCCTTTTTTCTGACTCCCGCATCGTCCATGACAGAGCCGGCGGCCTTCTCAATATCCGATAATCGGTCGATCACTGTATCCATGCCTTGCTCCTCCTTTTCCCGGATCTTTCCTGAAAAAGTCCGTTTCATATCCCATTATGATACTACTTTTTTTCAAAAATACCAGTGGCATTTTGTAAAATAAATATATTTTTAACAATAAATTTTAAGTGTATGCAGAACAAAAAAGAGATGGAGCCGCGTTTTTGCCAAACTCCACCCCGTATTTTTGTGCATTATGTTCAATATTATGTACATATCAGGCATACTGCAGGCCATATGCTTTGTCTTCGTTTTTGATTTATTCTGCAAGCAGGGCGCAGATGAACAAACGTCATCTGCGCCCTCAAAAGCATCTATATTCAGTATTTCTCATCCCCCGGATCGTATCCCGGCTCTTTAAAATCATTTTCCGGAGCGAAAAGATGATCTGCTGCATTTCCCGAATCTGACGGATTCGCCGCAAGACGGAACTGTCTCACCAGATCGTTGAGCACGCCTGCCTGGCCGGAAAGTTCTTCACTGGCCGCCGCACTTTCTTCGCTGGTTGCAGAATTCATCTGGACAACCGAGGAAATCTGATCCACCCCGGCCGTAATCTCCCGGATCGCGTCTGCCTGCTCTCTGGATGCACTGGAAATTTCCCCAATGGTTTCTACCACTTCCTGCACCTTTCGGGCCAGTTCCTCAAAAGCAGTATTTGTCTTTTCTGCAATTTTTTCTCCATGAGAAACCGCGGTAAGCGCGCTTTCAATAAGTTCTGTAGTTCCTTTTGCTGCCTCAGAGGACTTTCCTGCAAGATTTCTCACCTCATCCGCAACCACTGCAAATCCCTTTCCTGCAGATCCGGCTCTTGCAGCCTCTACCGCCGCATTGAGCGCAAGAATATTGGTCTGAAATGCAATATCATCAATCACCTTAATAACCTTTTTTATATCTTCCGCGTTTGTGGAAATTTCACGCATGGCTGAGATCCTGTCTCTTATACACATCTCCGAGCCCACGAGACCCTAAGAC
>ENA-OZSA01000413-OZSA01000413.1-human-gut-metagenome-genome-assembly--contig:-NODE-413-length-8232-cov-8.769475_pt1 | contig 8232 bp, 6 predicted proteins | sample MGYA00244123_ERZ653968 | MGnify/ENA primary metagenome ERZ653968 (study PRJEB26926, sample SAMN06164670) | human gut metagenome | biome: ENVO:00009003; feature: ENVO:2100002; material: ENVO:00002003...
AGATGTCTTAGGGTCTCGTGGGCTCGGAGATGTGTATAAGAGACAGCCCTCGCGCTTCCCTTGCCAATGCAAAGATACTACTTTTGCGTGCTATTTCCAAATGTGGTGCGAAAACTATTGACATCCTCCGCATTCCACACCGCACGGCACCGCAACAAAAGACCAGCCTCCTGTGGCCTCGTGTTCACCCGACTTCAGGGCCTTTCCTCCCCCACCCTACGACTTCCGCTCTATCACAAAGTTGAGGTAAGCCTTGAGAGCCTCTCCGATAGCCCCGTCGGTCACATGGCTGCCGATAAACTCCATACACTCGGCATGGAAGTCGCCCATGCGCCTCTCGGCATATTCTATACCACCGTTGCGCTTGGCAAAAGCCACCAGTTCATCAATTTCTCCCTTCGTCACACTCCCCTCCTTCACCTTCATGGCCAGTGCCCGCATTTCCTCGTCTCCCGTCGTGCGGAGCGCATGAATCACCGGTAAGGTGAGCTTGCCCTCGGCCATGTCGTTGCCGGTAGGCTTGCCGATGGCCTCAGAGTCGTAGTAGTCGAAGATGTCGTCGCGTATCTGGAAGATGATGCCAAGGTTTTGACCAAACTTCCGGGCCGCCTCAATGTCTTCCCGACCGGCTCCGGTCGACATCGCCCCCATGCCCGCACAAGCCTCAAAGAGAGCAGCCGTCTTCTGGCGTATCACCTGATAGTACACCTCTTCGGATATTTCCTGATTCCGGATGTTGGTGAGCTGCAATATCTCGCCATTGGAGAGCGTACGCCCCAGTTGGGCCAGATAGGTGATGATGGCCTGATCGCCCGTCAGCGACACATTGAGCAGGGCCGTGGAGAGGATATAGTCGCCCACGAGCACGGCCACTTTGTTGTTGTAGCTCGCATTCACCGAGGCCTGTCCGCGCCTCTCCCCGCTCTCGTCCACCACGTCGTCGTGTACCAGACTGGCCGTGTGGAGCAGTTCCAGACCCACGGTCGCGCGCTGCGTCACCTCCGTCACCTCACCGAAATTCTTGGCCATGAGCAGTATCAGCATCGGCCTCATGCGCTTTCCGGCCCGCTTCCTGATGTGCTCAAGCACCTGCCCGAGCAGTCCGTCGGCGTGCGACAGCGAATCGTTGAAAAGGTTGATAAAGGTATCCAGTTCTGAAGAAATCGGCTGTTTGATGAGAGTCAAATAATCCATGAGTCTGTAAATTTGTTACAAATTTAGTTATTTATTCGGTATTTGTGGCAATTTTTTAGTAATTTTACGCAGAAAATCAGCTTTTAATATGGATAAATTATTTCTCTTGGATGCCTACGCCCTCATCTACCGCTCCTACTATGCGCTGCTGCGCAGTCCCCGCATCAACTCCAAAGGACTCAACACCTCGGCTGTGCTGGGATTCATGAACACGCTCAACGAGGTGCTCACCAAGGAGCGTCCCACCCACATCGGTGTGGCCTTCGACCACGGCAAGACGTTCCGCCACGAGGCATTCCCCCAATATAAGGCCCAGCGCGAGGAGACACCGGAAGACATCAAGCTCTCCGTGCCTATCATCAAGCGCATTCTCGAAGCCTACCGCATACCCATCTTGCAGGTAGACGGCTTCGAGGCCGACGACATCATCGGCACCGTGGCCACGCGTTTCGGCCGCGAGGGCGTGGCCACCTACATGCTCACGCCCGACAAAGACTACGGGCAGCTCGTGGCCGACAACGTGTATATCTACCGCCCGCGCCATGGCGGGGGCTACGAGGTGATGGGCCCCAAGGAGGTGCAGGCGAAGTATGGCATCGCCTCTCCGCTCCAAGTCGTCGACCTGCTGGCGCTCATGGGCGACTCGGCCGACAACTTCCCGGGCTGTCCGGGCGTGGGCGAGAAGACGGCGGCGAAACTCATCGGCGAGTTTGGCAGCGTGGAAAATCTCATTGCCAACACAGCACAACTGAAGGGCAAGTTGCGCGAAAAGGTGGAAGGGGCCGTGGAAGACATCAAGATGTCGAAGTTCCTCGCCACCATCCGGACGGATGTGCCGACCGACATACGGCTTGACGATCTGAAGGTGGAATCGCCCGACGAGGCAAAACTCGACCAGATCTTCACCGAACTGGAGTTCAACAGCTTCAGAAAGCGAATGCTTAACAAAGCTGAAAAGAAGCAAAAAACCGATAATCTGCAGCTCGATTTTTTTGCCGAAAATCCGACCGACGGGCCGTCTGTCGCTGAAAACGCGAATTTTGAGACCCTAAAAACGATACCTCACGAATACCAACTCATTGAAACAGAGGAGGAAGCGCGCCGACTTTATGACTTTTTCAGGACAAACAAAATTCTCAGTCTGGACACAGAGACCACTTCCACCAATGCCATCGAGGCCGAATTGGTGGGATTGAGCTTTGCCGTGGAGGAGCGGAAGGCATTTTATGTGGTCATTCCGGCCAATCGTGAAGAAGCCTTAAAAATCGTTGCAATATTCAAACCGCTCTACGAAGACCCCGAAATCCTGAAAGTGGGACAAAACATCAAGTACGACATCGAGGTGCTCCGCCACTATGGCGTGGAGGTGGCCGGTCCCATGTTCGACACGATGATTGCCCACTACCTGCTCCAGCCCGAACTCCGCCACAACATGGACTACATGGCCGAGGTCTACTTGGGCTACCGCACCGTACACATCGAGGAGCTCATCGGCCCCCGGGGGCGCAACCAGAAAAACATGCGCGACCTCTCCCCCACCGACATCTACGAGTATGCCTGCGAAGATGCCGACATCACGCTGCGGCTCAAAAACGTGCTCGAACCCAAACTTGACGAGGCCGGCGTGGCCCGGCTTTTCCGCGACATCGAGATGCCGCTGGTGGGCGTGCTGGCCGACATGGAGCTCAACGGCGTTTGCCTCGACACCGAAGCACTGCACGAAACATCGGAAGTTTTCAACAAGCGCATGACCGCCATCGAGCAGCACATCTACGAGTTGGCGGGCGAGCAGTTCAACATCTCTTCGCCCCGGCAGGTGGGCGACATCCTCTTTGGCAAGATGAAGATTGTGGACAAGCCCAAGAAGACCAAGACCGGGCAGTTTGTCACCTCCGAGGAGGTGCTCCAGCAGTTGCGCTCCAAGAGTCCCATCATCGACGAGATACTGAACTACAGGGGCCTCAAGAAACTTCTCAGCACCTATGTCGATGCCCTGCCCAAACTCATCAACCCGCGCACGGGGCGCATCCACACCTCGTTCAACCAGACTGTCACGGCCACGGGCCGGCTCTCGTCGAGCGACCCCAACCTGCAAAACATTCCTGTGCGCGACGACGACGGGAAGGAAATTCGCAAGTGCTTCATTCCCGAACCGGGTTGTCTGTTTTTTTCAGCCGATTACAGTCAGATAGAACTGCGCATCATGGCTCATCTCTCGGAAGACGAAAACATGATCGAAGCCTTCCGCGAGGGCTTCGACATCCATGCCGCCACGGCTGCCCGCATCTGGCATAAGGACATCGGCGAGGTGACTCCCGCCGAGCGCAAGAAGGCCAAACAGGCCAACTTCGGCATCATCTACGGCATCACCACCTACGGACTGGCCCAGCGCATGGACATCTCCAACGGCGAGGCCCGTGACCTCATCGACGGCTACTTCCTCACCTTCCCGCGCGTGGAGGCCTACATGGAGCAGGCCAAGGAGACCGCCCGCAAGCAAGGCTACGCCGAGACGCTCTTCCACCGCCGCCGCTATCTGCCCGACATCAATTCCCACAACGCCACCGTGCGAGGCTTCGCCGAGCGCAACGCCATCAACGCGCCCATCCAAGGCTCCGAGGCCGACATCATTAAGGTGGCCATGGTGCGCATCCATCGCCGCTTCAAGGCCGAGGGTATCCGCTCGAAGATGATCCTACAGGTACACGACGAACTCAACTTCTCCGTCTTCCCCGAGGAAAAAGAGCAGGTGGAACGCATCGTCGTCGAAGAGATGCAGGGAGCCTACAAGCTCCGGGTGCCCCTCGTGGCCGATGCCGGATGGGGCAAAAACTGGCTCGAAGCGCATTGATAACAAGGCGGGCAGACGGCAATCTTCTGATTGCATCTGCCCGCCTTTTTTTGACCATTTCCCACAAAGACCGTGAAAAAACGCCATAACAAATGTTAAGTATACGATTATTATGTTAACAAAATATAATAATAGGGGGGGGAAAACAACACCCATAAATATTTGATAACTTTGCAGCGACAAATTAGCAAACATATAGAGACAACATTCCCAAGCATCGGAAGCAGACTATTCTAAGAACACGAACAAGCTCAGAGAACGGCTTGTATCGCCACACAAGAATTTTGCAACACTCCTTTGACTGCCACTCATCATCAGCACGAGAGGAGCATCTCCGCGCCCTAAAATGCGGGCAGCAGACAAGAGAAAGTATCATTCGGTGTAAAGGACAAAGAGAGTGTAAATCAAATCATCAACAATAATGCGAAAAATTTTACTTTTATTTGTAGCCGCCATCGTGGCTGCAAGTGCGCACGCAAGTGTCAAAGTGACAGAAAATCCCTCTGGAACAGTTACTATCGCCGTGAATGGAGCGGCCGGACAGATTGGAGTAGAGAACATCCAATGGGGGAACAAGAGCTACGACTATGCCTCGGGAATCACCTCCACTTATCAAGCTCTTATCAAAGGGGCACAGCACGTAGTCATCACCGGTAACATCAATGCTAATGACATCAAAGCATTGGTTGCAAAAAATAAGACCGGAAACAACTGGACGCTCAACACATTGGACATGAAAGGGGCTTCCATTGATAAAATTACGGTCGAGGGAAGTGAATGGTATGCCAGCTCACATACTTTCATGCCCGATGGAAATACAAGGATTTCATGCAAGAAATTCGTGTTTCCACATACCAACGACGGGATTGTCCCCGATTATTTCAGTGCTTGTTTCCAAAGAACTAATTCGCAGTTAGAGACCATTATTATTCCCAATGGATATAAGAGCATAGGTAAAAAGGCATTCAACAACACAACCATCAAGCATATCACTCTGCCCAACTCTCTTGAGTCTATTGGCGAGGAAGCATTTGTAGAATGTCATAACCTGAAGACCATAGCTTTCCCCGCCGGCTTGAAAACAATCGGTGACAAAGCATTCAACAACACCAAGCTGATGGATGTTTATTTCCTCGGCAAGGAAGCACCAATCGTAGGCAATGACGCTTTTGATGCGGGAACATATAAGGGAAACGGCGGATTCGCCCCCACCAATTATAGCGATACTAACCCTATTGGAGATACAAAAAATGGCTATGCCGAGCGTCGTAACTACACCAATGGTGCAAACACCTTTGGATTGCTCCATCTGCGCGCTGATCTGACCAATGAACAACGTGCCAAATATACCGATATCACTCGTGACTACAGAGTAGAGAAAATAGATGGAAACAACCCAAATAGTTTTTATAAAGCTTTCTACGACCTTTACTATGGCAAGATGAAGATATGGCCTGGCAGAGTCTCCTATGAAAAGACCTTTAATGATGCTGTAGCCGGAAAGCTCTGGAATGGCACCACTACTTATGACAAGGATAAATACATGGGCCTACACAAATTCACCATCACCGTTTCCAATGTCTACAACGATGACACCGAGAAGTGGAAGTTCGGCAAAAAGGGACAGCAGTGGTGGACCATCTGCGTGCCTTTCAACATGACCAAGGCGCAAGTGACAGCCGTGTTTGGAGCCAACACCGAGGTTTGCAAGATGAACGAAGTGGTGAGAAATAAGGAGAAGCGTCGCATCACCTTGAAGTTTAAGGACGACCAATATAAGAATGCAGCCTCCGACGACGCCATTGTCATCAAGGCACACGAGGCCTATATGATTTTCCCGACAGCCTCCCCCACCCTCGACCTCACATTTGAGGGCTATCAACTGGAGGAAGGCAGCCCTATCCCCACTATCATCAGTGCCACGGAAGAGGGCAGCGTGACGGAGAATGGCGGCTACACCTACCGCTTCATCGGCAACTACCTCTCCACTTGGAACGCCAACGAGAACAACGGTGTGGGCAAGCCCATCTACATGCCGCAATACACCTACTTCCTCGGGGCAAAGGGAGGCAAGCACGTGTTCTTCTACCAGACGGGCATCACGGGCAAGTGGAATCCGTTCTCGGCTACCGTGCAGGTGTTCAAGGGACAAACCAACTTCGGCATTGACGACTCCTTTGTGACCGAGAGCGGAGCCAAGACGGCCTCTTTCTTCGGCACCGAAGACGACAGCCACACCACCGGCATTGAAGACGTCACGATAGAGGCTGGCAACAACCCTGCCACCAGCGTGGTCTACACCCTCGACGGGCGCATCGCCGGCCGCGGCCAACAGGCTCTCAACGGCCTGAAGAGCGGCATCTACATCGTGAATGGAAAGAAAATTGTTGTACGCTAAAGAATATACGAAAAATGAAAAAAACATATCAAACACCGGAAACCTCCGTTGTCAAAATAAAGATGGAAACCTTGTTGCAGGCCACCAGCCGCGTGAGTAATGTCGGAGGCAATTCCTCTTCCAACAGCGGTAAAGAGCACTATAACGACCCCACAGGACAAATTTCCGGCCAAGACGGAGGCGAGTCACTCTCCAAGCGAAACAACATGTGGGACGGTTTCGACGATTGACAACCGTCACTCCAAGAATATCTTCAAGGCAAAGGATGGCAGGAGCCCTACACAGGGCACTGCCATCCTTTGTTTGTCAGTGACATCAAATAAAACTTTTCAACTCATACATTGCAGATGATCAGAAACAATAAAAAGGAGGGAAAACTTCTGTTATTCATAGAAAATGACTACATTTGCACCTGACACCGGCCGCGGCAATGCTGAGCCGGACTCATAAACGCTGCTTACAAACAACACTAAGAATATGATTAAAATAACCGACAACACTTATTACGTTGGTGTCAACGATCGCAAGAAGGCCCTTTTCGAGGGCTTGTGGCCCCTGCCCAATGGCGTGTCCTACAACTCCTATCTCATCGTAGACGACAAGGTGTGCCTCATCGATACCGTGGAGGTGGACTTCTTCACGCAGCTCATCGAGAACATACGCGAGGTGATAGGCGATCGGCCCATCGACTACATCGTGGTGAACCACATGGAGCCCGACCACAGCGGTTCGCTCTCGCTCATGCGCAAGTTCTATCCCGATGTGAAGGTCATCGGCAACAAGAAGTCGTTTGACATGCTCTGCGGCTTCTACGGCGAGCGGGGCTGCGAACATGAGGTGAAGAACGGCGACACCGTGGCACTGGGCCGGCACACCCTGCAATTCTACATGACCCCGATGGTGCACTGGCCCGAGACCATGATGACGCTCGACACCACCACCCGGGCCATCTTCACGGGCGATGCCTTCGGCTGCTTCGGTGCGCTCAACGGTGGACTGATAGACTCCGAAATCAACTGCGACCGCTTCTGGCGCGAAATGGTGCGCTACTATTCCAACATCGTTGGCAAATACGGTACGCCCGTACAGAATGCCCTGAAGAAGTTGGCCGGCGTGCAGCTCGACTACATTTGCCCCACCCACGGGCCCGTGTGGCACGAATATACGGACAAGGTGGTGGGCATGTACGACCAGATGAGCCGCTACGACACCGAGGAAGGCATCGTGATATGCTACGGCACCATGTACGGCAACACCGAGCGCATGGCCGAAATCATCGCCCGTGAGGCCAGTCAGGCAGGCATCAAAAACGTGATGATGTACAATGTCTCGAAGACCCACCACTCCTATCTCATCCGCGATGTGTTCCGCTACAAGGGTCTCATCGTGGGTGCCCCCACCTACAACACGGGCCTCTACCACGAGATGGAAGTCTTCCTGAGCGAGATAGCCAACCGCGACATCAAGAACCACCTGCTTGGTTGGTTCGGCAGCTATGGCTGGGCAGGCAAAGCCGTGGCCAAGATAGCCGAATGGAACGAGAAGCATATACACTTCGAGGCTGTGGGCGAACCCGTAGAAATGAAGCAGGCACTCACACCTGAGGTGGTGGAGAAGTGCCGTGCACTGGGTAGGGCCATGGCCGAGAGGCTGATTAAGGAGAGGTGAAAAGCCTCCCCCGACCCCTCCGAAGGAGGGGAGGGCCTCGCGGGACAAAGGCTGTTTAAGATCCCCCCAAAGACTGTCTCTTATACACATCTCCGAGCCCACGAGACCCTAAGACATCTCG
>ENA-OZSA01000415-OZSA01000415.1-human-gut-metagenome-genome-assembly--contig:-NODE-415-length-8170-cov-6.955884_pt1 | contig 8170 bp, 6 predicted proteins | sample MGYA00244123_ERZ653968 | MGnify/ENA primary metagenome ERZ653968 (study PRJEB26926, sample SAMN06164670) | human gut metagenome | biome: ENVO:00009003; feature: ENVO:2100002; material: ENVO:00002003...
AACAAGGTTAAGGGTACGGCTACATCCCTTTCCAATTCTACTAAACGGTTATAAGAGACAACATTTGGAAACAGATGGCGAAGATGCTTGCATACTTTTTCAAGATAGAAATGTTTAAAGCAGCGATAACCGGAGTCGTGGAAAAGAATCATTATCAGCATGACTTCGGCCTTTGACATCGTGGAACTTCGATGATATTTTCTTTTTCCAATAGGTTTTTAGCGTATATTTTGCTGTCATGGCATCAAAAAAACTTGCAGAAGTCGTCTGCCATACAAAATATTTCTGTAATTTTGTCCTCGGTGAGCATAGCGATTTTTGCTTGTAATTATTTGAATGTTAACACCTTAAAGTTACAACGAATTTCGCTAATCACCAAATCTACAGACACTTATAATTCGTCGAACTCACGTTAAAATAACATGTAGGGTTCCCTTATCATATTGTTCCACCAATTCCTTTAAACCTTTCAATGAAAGCCGCAATTTTTTGGAAGACACTTTGTTTCTTCGTTAGATATTGCGGATTGAGTGGACTCATCTTGGGGAGAATCGCATTGAGGTCTGTTCCATTTTCGCTGGCAAATTCATGTTTCAGTGAAGTTTGAATATAACGCTTCGCTGCTTCCACATTCAGCTTTTCTTCTAATATTAGGCTCGCGGCTTCTTCTTTTTGTCTCTTTTGCGCATACGCAAAGAAAGCTGAAATAACACCAGCCTTGTCTTGAATGGGATCTAAGTTTGTCTCATGGATGAAATCAACTATGAGTCCCTCTTTGGCTCTGTTCCCTATGCTTGCCCTGATGATTCGGCGTACTTCATCAACCAACGCGTCTTTATCCTTAGTCTTCTTATTATGTTCGAACACCAGTTCAAGAATATAGTCAAGGTCTATTTCCTGTGATTTAAGCAAGTCGACTTCAAACACGACATCATCCCAATCAATCGTGGAAGCCTCAGGGGCCTTACCTTCTTTTTCCCTTCTAAACCAGTCCCGGATATCGTTATATGTCGAGCGATAGTCTTGGGCGGCCCGCTCTTGCAAGACATCGACTTCCAACATGGCAGCTATATCCTCTTCTGTCAGGAAATGGGCATCCTTGAAAGCCTCAACAGCATCGGGATTCCCCTTATCTATCTTTTGCAACTCTTTTAGGTTGGTAAACTCATCATAGTTTTGCAAGATATTCTCTATTTTCAAGTAATCACCAAAGAGCTTTACAAAGGCTTTTTTGTCTGCCTCTGTCATGATCTCGTCAGGTTGTGGAAACTGCTCTTTAAGTTCTTTCACGATCTCCACATATCCTTTGCGTGCTTCCCCCGTCGCGATATCCGTGAAGCCTTTGAGATATTCCTCATAGCTTTTCTCAAGCACTACATTCTTTGTGTTTTTGTCGCCAAACAAGGTGATGGCATCTATTGTAGCCTGTTCCAAATCTCGGAACGTAACGATATTGCCAAATGTCTTGGTCGCGTCGTAGATGCGGTTGGTTCGCGAGAATGCCTGCATCAGTCCGTGAAAGCGCAAGTTTTTGTCTACAAACAGCGTGTTGAGCGCAGGCGCGTCAAAACCTGTGAGAAACATTCCCACTACAATAATAAGGTCTACCTCCTGACTCTTCACCCGCTTGGCCAAGTCGCGATAGTAGTTTTGAAATTCCTTGCTGTCCACACCGAAACTTGTCCTGAACATGGCATTGTAATCATTGATTGCCTTTGTCAGAAACTCTTTGGCACTGCTGTCCATGGCCGTAGGCTCAAAGTTCTCTTCCCGAATGTCACCCACGGCATTTTGTTCCCCATTGGGGGCAAAGGAGAATATCGTGGCAATCTTCAGTTGTTTTTCACTGTCTTTTTGCAGCGCGTTCAGTTCCTCATAGTAGAGCTTGGCAGCCTCCACACTGTTCACTGCAAACATGGCATTGAAACCTTTGCCACTTCCTTGATTCCGGTGGGTCTTGATTCTGAAGTTCTGCAAGATATATTGAGAAACTTCCCTGATTCGGTCAGGGTGAAGCAAGAGTTTCCTGTTTTCCGCTGCCGTTAATTCAGTCTCGTCTTTTTCCGTTTCCAAAGCCTTGAACCGTGGACGCACGTTGTTATAATCCACCTTGAATTTCAGTACTTTCTCATCTCGTATGGCATCGGTGATGACAAACGAATGAAGTTCCCTGCCAAACACGCTGGCCGTCGTTTCAGCACCCAGCGCATTTTCGGGAAATATTGGCGTACCTGTAAATCCGAACTGATAATACCGCTTAAACTTTTTTCTGAGATTCTTCTGGGCTTCGCCAAATTGTGAACGATGGCACTCATCAAAGATAAAGACCACCTGTTGCCCATAGACAGGCAGTGAAGACTCACTCTTCATCAGGTTGTTCAGTTTCTGAATGGTCGTTACGATAATTTTGTTGTCGTCTTTTTCAATGTTTCGCTTCAGTCCGGCCGTGCTTTCCGAACCATTCACGCTGTCGGGCGAGAAACGCTGATACTCCTTCATAGTCTGATAGTCAAGGTCCTTGCGGTCTACCACGAAGAACACCTTGTCGATAAAGTCGAGCCCTGTGGCCAGCCGTGCCGCCTTGAAGCTGGTCAGCGTCTTTCCCGAACCTGTCGTGTGCCAGATGTAGCCGCCCCCTTCGGGCTTGCTCCATTGCCGTGCCTGATAGGAACTTTTGATTTTCCATATCAACCGTTCGGTAGCGGCAATCTGATAGGGACGCATGACGAGCAGCGTGTCGTTGGTATCAAACACAGAATAGGCGAGCAACACTTGCAGCAACGTGCTTTTTTGGAAGAATGTCGCCGTGAAATCTTTCAAGTCTTTTATCAGTGTATTGTCAGCCCTCGCCCAGTTCATTGTAAAGTCAAAACTGTTCTTATCGCGCTTCACGGTGTTGGCAAAATAGCGAGTGTCTGTCCCGTTGGAGATAACGAAAATCTGCAAGTATTTATACAGCGAGCTTTCGCTGTTAAAGCTCTCCTTGCTGTACCGATGCACCTGATTGAACGCTTCACGGATAGCCACGCCGCGCTTTTTCAGTTCCACTTGCGCCATAGGCAAGCCGTTCACCAAGATTGTTACGTCGTAACGGTTGGCTTGCGTGCCTGTCTGTTCAAACTGGTTGATTACCTGTACTTTGTTTCGGGCAATATTTTGTTTATCGACCAAGTAGATGTTTTGGATATGCCCGTCATCATACACGAAGTCATAGATGTAATCGTCCTGCACCTTCCGTGCTTTGTCGACAATGCTATCGCCGGCTTTGTCCAAATACTCGTCAAGGAAACGCTGCCATTCCGCGTCGGTAAAGACTGTGTTGTTGAGTGTCTGCAACTGTTTCCTTACGTTTGCCAACAACGCTTCCGGAGTGACAAGAGACGGAAGATACTCATACCCCTGATGCTCCAAGTCTTCAATCAGCTCATGTTCCAGTGCTGCCTCGGTTTGGTATCCGGCAGGTGGTTCGTTTACCATGGAACTCTTGGTGTAATTGTCAAGAACGATGAAGTTCTGTAATTCTGCTATGGTGTTATATTGTGTCATGTGATTTAAATTTATCGTTATCCCATCGTTGGGGATTGTTCATAATATATTTCGAAAGACGTTGGCATTCGACATGGTTACGGATGACATGCTCGTAATAATTGCGTTGCCAGACATTGCGGACATCGGTATTATGCCGCATCCATTTGGTGACCCCAATTTTATATCCACGTACAATCGACCCAATGGTTTTTGATGGCGACCGTAGGGGCGAAAATTTTTTCGCCCCATTACCATCGACCGCCCCATTACCATCATCTGTTTGAATGGGTATGGGGGGCGAATGATGATTCGCCCCTACGGCGGCGGCAAATTCCGTTTTCAATTCCACAATACCGTGAATATGATTGGGCATCACGACAAATTCACGCAAAACCACATTCGGAAAATGATTTGTAATTTCCAACCAACATTCATCGGCAATACAGCCCGCATCATTCAATACCATTTCGCCATTTTTAATTTTCCCGAACAAATGAGCCCTGTCTTGGCACACGATGGTTATAAAATACAATCCTGCCTGCGAATAATCATATCCCTTCAGGCGGATGGATCGGCGATGGTGGATGAGGGGATTATAGGACATGGCGCGTTTCTTTTATTGATGAAATGATAATAATTGATCGCGGTAATATTCATATTGCTTCCTGCGCAGCTCTATCTCCTTGGGCAGTCCCTCACTAATGGAGGTGGTGAGCGTGTCGAAGTCGTCGAGAATAGCTACTATTCGCTGCTGCTCGGCGAGAGGAGGAACAGGTATCTCGATTTTAGCCAGATCCTTAGTATTCACACGCCTTACTTTTGTCCCCGTTATAAAGCTTCTCTTCTGCTTTTGGAACTGTTCTGTTTGGAAATAGTATGCTACGTATTTCGGATTCATCGTGTGCGTGTAGAAGCACGCATCGCCACTAATAGCTATATCCTCATCTCCTAACCATGCCACGGCTTTGCAAACATCCTCGTCGTTCTCACTCGTTGTCGCGATAACCAAATCTCCATATTTTGCTTTTCGGGCTTTTAACGCAAGCTCTTGTGAAACAAACGATTTCGTTTTCTTGGCGCATGTGCCATAATAGGTATAGATTTGACCATAATGAATACAGCCAATACCCGCCGGAGTAAAGTCTTTTTTCTGAAGTCCACTCCCTCTCGTAAATGTACCCAATTCTCCTAACGGCATAGCTGTTATATTATTTAACTTTTGCCCCCCCTATTTAACATATCGAAAGACAATAGCTGATTGCGATAATACTCATACTGCCGCTTGCGACAATCCAGTTCCGCTTTCAGCTCTGCTTCCAACTCCGCTTCCAGCGTAGTAAACTTGTCGAGGATGCGCACGATTTCTTTTTGGACGGGGAGAGGAGGAAGAGGAACAGGTAATTTCATGAACGCAACTTTAGAAATATAGAATCTGGTGACGCCCCGTACAGCCTTGTTAACTATCTTTCGAAAATCAGGCGAATGAAAATAGTAATTCAGAAAAATGGAGTCAATGGTATCTTTATATAATTCACTGATTCTGATTCCAAACAAATGGTCATCCAAAAATACTCCGGTTTCGATTTCTCCTTCAATTACAGATGAAATAGCACATTCATCTGGTGTTTCAGATGCACTCGTGAATAAAATATCTCCTTGCCGAAGTTCTGTTTGATCAAGTTTCTTAACTGTTGCGTATGGGAGCACATTTATATCAATTTTTATATTTCTATATGCATTGAGATAATCGATAAATCTGCAATTACCATTATCTGCCCATTTGTTAGACACTCCACTCATTCCACTTATTTGGGTGCTAATTTCTCTCAGCGGCCTCCACTCTACCTCTGCGCCATTGAGCAGGCGTTCTATAAAGGGCATGACTTTTTGTTCTTTACTCTCCATCTTGCTGTCTTTTTGAGCTTAACCTGCGCAAAGTAGTGGCATTATCGCTGCTTATCACGCTTTTGCCGGTTTGCTTTTCCAATTCCTCGCGTGCCACTTTCGCCACATTCCCTCCTTGCGCGGCAATCGTCTTGCTTTGGTTAAAAGTCTTCGGATCATTAGCTTGCGAGATGTCTTTGGTAGAGGCTTCTGCCAGCATATTGAGGATTAACTCTGTACTGGTCATATTGTCCCGTAGGTTTTGTTTCTTTAAACCTTTATGTTCCTTATATTCTTTAACGGTCTTTCCTGACCATGTCTTGGTCAGAATGTTGGTTAAGATGGCAAAATCTTTATTGCCCTTTATACCTGTCCGCTGCCATTCGTCAGTCAGCTCCTTGCGAATCTCAATACTCTTGAGTCGTTGGTTAATCCAATCATCAGAGTAGCCCAAGCGGCGATAGTCTTGCAGGGCCTGCTGTATGCTCAGTTCCGGGTCTTGTATTTGGTCTAAGCGTTTACTTCCCACCTTTGCCAGCCATTGCTTAAAAGGCTCTGCTTTCGGACTTGGTACAGATTGTATCAATCTAAGCAACTGTTCTGTATCAGCCACATCAGTCTTGTAATATTTACCATCGGCAGACTGCATTTTCAGTTGACTACAATTTGTAGCCAACTCACTGCCTTCTTTCCTTAGCCTTGTTTTTAAGACACTCCAGTATCTACGTGGATTGGGGCTATCCGTTAAGACCGCAATTACATCTACAATAGAGAAATACCACTTCTCCTGTTCGCTATCCCAATGAGAGCGAATCCGTCGGTTTTCAAATAGCTGAATATCACTCATAGTTCTATTTCTTTTATGATTTTATCAATATCCGCACGCAGGGCGTCTATTCTTTTCACCGCCTCTGCCACCTCTGTGTTCAGCTTCACAATGTCGATGACTTCGCGTTTGTCCTCTACCTCCACGTAGGAACTGACAGAGAGATTATAATCGTTCTCGGCTATTTTGCCGTTGTCCACCGATGTGGCAATGTACTGCACTTCTTCCTTTGTCCCAAAAATCTCCACGATGCGGTCGATATGTTTGGGCAGCAACACATTGTTGTTGGTCTCCTTCTTGAAAAAGTCCTCACTGCCGGCATCGATAAACTGTGTCTGTGTGTCGGTCTTATGCTTTGACAGAACAAGGATATTCACAGCTATGCTCGTGCCATAGAACAGGTTGGGAGGCAGGGAGATGACTGTTTCCACAAAGTTGTTGTCCACCAGATACTTCCTTATCTTCTGTTCTGCCCCGCCGCGATAGAAAATACCGGGGAAGCATACGATGGCAGCCCGGCCACGGGCAGAAAGATAGCTCAGGGCATGAAGCACGAAGGCAAAATCGGCTTTCGACTTCGGGGCCAACACGCCGGCTGGGGCAAAACGGTCGTCATTGATGAGAGTCGGGTCGTCACTTCCCACCCAATTTACCGAATAAGGCGGATTGGAGACGATGGCATCGAAGGGTTTTTGGTCACCATATTGAGGATTGAGGAGCGTGTTGCCCAACGCGATGTCAAACTTGGCGTAATTGATGTTGTGCAGAAACATGTTCATACGTGCCAAGTTGTAGGTGGTGTGATTGATTTCCTGCCCGAAGAAGCCCTCTTCGATCAAATGAGCGTCGAATTGCTTCTTGGCCTGCAACAGCAATGAGCCTGATCCACAGGCCGGGTCGTAAATCTTATTCACCGAATCTTGTCCATACATGGCAAGCCGCGCAATCAAGCTTGATACATTCTGAGGCGTGAAAAACTCGCCACCCGATTTGCCGGCATTGGCTGCATAGTTGGAAATCAAGAACTCATAGGCATCACCAAAAAGGTCAATCTCGTTGTTTTCAAAGTTGCTGAAATCCAAGCTCTCCACACCCTTGATAACAGCAGCCAGACGCTTGTTCTTTTCCTCCACGGTATTTCCCAAGCGGTTGCTCGTGGTGTCAAAGTCGGCAAAGAGACCTTTGATATCATGCTCAGACGCATAGCCACTTGCTGAGCTTTCTATGGCATCGAATATGGCCGCCAAGTCCGTATTCAAATTAGGATTGCCGTTAGCGTCTTTAGCAATATTTACGAATAATTGGCTGGGATAAATAAAATATCCCTTGGTCTTGATGGCATCGTCTTTTATTTCAGGCGTAATCACCTCGTCTGGCGATTGGGCATAATTCACGCTTTCGTCTCCTGCCTCAATAAAGTTGGTAAAATTCTCGCTGATGAAACGATAGAATAGCGTTCCCAAGACAAACTGCTTGAAGTCCCAGCCATCCACTGCTCCACGCACCTCGTTGGCAATTTTCCAGATAGCGGTCTGCAGTGCATCCCTTTGCTTTATACCTGTCATTATTTACAGTTGGTTCTTATTTTTGATTTAATTTACAAATATACAACTTTATGGTGTGCAAGACGAAGAAAAGCATGGCTTTAACATGGATAGATAGTACTTTTTATATAAAAACGACAAAACCATATCTCATAAGCTATCTGCAACAGGTGGTCCTAAAAATTAACGTTCCCGTGTGGAGGCCGTTCCATCAGAATTCATTTCTGCAGAAAAAACTTAAAGAGTTAATCAGCTTGCAGAAGTGTTCGTTTATCCGCTCATTTGACTTGGTGACATCTGCCCCTTAGAGCATTTTCTATGTTAAAATCATTGTAAAGAGTCAACCAGCAAGTGCAATATTACGCATAATATTTGTAAAACTCCTGCT
>ENA-OZSA01000448-OZSA01000448.1-human-gut-metagenome-genome-assembly--contig:-NODE-448-length-7842-cov-5.769873_pt1 | contig 7842 bp, 10 predicted proteins | sample MGYA00244123_ERZ653968 | MGnify/ENA primary metagenome ERZ653968 (study PRJEB26926, sample SAMN06164670) | human gut metagenome | biome: ENVO:00009003; feature: ENVO:2100002; material: ENVO:00002003...
AAAAGCCACTGACGCGCCTGCGGCTTGTCCAACACCGTGCCGACCGGGAAAAGATTTCCCGCCCGTCCCGGCGTTATCAGGAGGCCGGATTGGCAGACAAACGCAGCAAAATGCTCACGATGTGGGTAACAGAAGATGAGCACCGCCGTCTGCTGGAACGCTGCGACGGTAAACAGCTCGCGGCCTGGATGCGGCAGACGTGCCTGGACGAGAAGCCCGCCCGGGCCGGCAAACTTCCCTCGATCTCGCCGGCGCTGCTTCGTCAGCTTGCCGGCATGGGGAACAACCTCAACCAGATTGCCCGCCAGGTTAACGCCGGTGGCAGTAGCGGTCTCGACCGCGTGCAGGTCGTCGCCGCGCTGATGGCCATCGATGCCGGACTCGAGCGGCTGCGGCATGCCGTACTGGAAAAGGGGGCTGACGATGATCGTTAAGTTTCATCCCCGGGGACGCGGAGGCGGTGCCGGCCCGGTTGATTATCTGCTGGGGAAAGACCGCCAGCGCGACGGTGCCAGCGTTCTTCAGGGGAAGCCGGAGGAAGTCCGGGAGCTTATCGACGCCTCGCCCTACGCCAAAAAGTACACCTCCGGGGTGCTGTCCTTTGCCGAACAGGACTTACCGCCCGGGCAGCGTGAAACGCTGATGGCGAGCTTCGAGCGGGTTCTGATGCCCGGACTCGATAAAGACCAGTACAGCGTGCTGTGGGTTGAGCACCGGGACAAGGGGCGGCTGGAGCTGAACTTCCTGATCCCGAACACGGAGCTGCTGACCGGCAAACGGCTCCAGCCATACTATGACCGCGCCGACCGTCCTCGCATTGATGCCTGGCAGACCATCGTGAACGGCAGTCTGGGGCTGCACGACCCGAACGCGCCGGAAAACCGGCGGGCACTGGTCACGCCGTCCGCGCTGCCGGAAACGAAGCAGGAAGCCGCTCAGGCGATTACGCGGGGTTTACTGGCCTTAGCCTCGTCCGGGGAGCTGAAAACGCGTCAGGACGTCACTGAGGCGCTGGAAAGCGCAGGTTTTGAGGTGGTTCGCACCACAAAAAGCAGCATCAGCATTGCCGACCCGGACGGGGGGCGAAACATCCGACTGAAGGGAGCCATCTATGAACAGTCTTTTAACGCTGGCGAAGGACTTAGAGCAGAAATCGAAAGTGCAGCAGCAGACTACCGGCGAGATGCTGAAAGCCGCATTCAGCGAGCACGAGAAGTCTGTCAGAGCGGAACTGAACGAAAGCGAGAAGAGAATCAGCGCCGCCATCCACGACCACGACCGGATGCTGTCCTCAGCCATGAGCCAGCGTACGAAAGGGATGCTGCGCATGGTCAGCCAGACGTGGCTGACCATCGTCCTGGTCTCCGTGCTGCTGATAGCCTCAAGTGCGGGCATTCTATGGTGGCAGGGGCAGCAGATACTCGACAATTACACGACCATCCGGGAGCAGAAGAGCACGCAGGCCATGCTGTCCGAGAGGAACAGCGGCGTGCAGCTCACGACCTGCGGAGAGGAACGACGCCGCTGCGTGAGGGTGAACCCGGACGCGGGACGGTTCGGAGAGGATTCGAGCTGGATGATACTGGCGGGGAAATAGCACATGACGGAACTGGAAAAACAGTTGCTGAGCGCATTAGAGCAGCTACAGCAGGACTACTCGAAAAGGCTGGACGAGTGGGAGAGCGCCTTCGCGGAATGGCGGACGATGTGTGGTCTTATGCAACGGGAGAACGCAGCGCTGAGCGAGCGCGTCACGGACTTGAGCACGCAGGTGCTGAGTTTAAGCGAGCAGCTGCGCCGGTTGTCGTAAGGCTGAACGACATCGAGGCACACCGGGAGCAGGAGCGCGCAGCGCAGCACCAGAAAGCGCTGGAGCTGGAACGATCGCAGCGTCAGCAGGAGTATGACGGTCCGTCGCTGTGATAACCGGATAAAACGGGGCTTTCATTGAGGATCTGCGCCGAAACCCGGTGCCATTCACCCGGCTGCATGGCTATGCAGTCGGGTGAGATTTATCAGGCGCAGAATGCACGGTTTGCGGGGTGGTTTACTGTCGGTTTTGCAGGACTGACGCCGCATTCGCGCTGAACCCGTCCGGAGAGGTGCGGGCAAGGGATGTTATGGTAAAAGCATGATGCCTGGCGGGTACGGAAAAATTGTGGCGACCGAGCCTGCAGACGCAAAAATCCGGCCCATACTTATTCGTCTCCTTCATCAGGAATGCAGTACTATCCAGCCACTGCAGGTATTTGGCCCCCAGCGGGGGCTTTTTTTGCCTGTTGTTGGGGCAGATAAAGAAAAGGGCCGCATTAGCGGCCCTTTTCGGAGAGAGCGATGCCTCAATGCGGAATTTCAGAGACTTCTTTAACGTCGGCTTTATTGATCTGCTGTTTGACACCATTTGCGTCTTTATAGCCCAGCAGGCCTGAGTCTGATTCTGTAGGCTTGCCGTCGCTGACAATTGTACGCCCGTCGTTGGTGTGGATGGCATAGCTTGTGCGCGTGCAGCCGGTTAGGGCTGAAAGCGCAACTGCCGCTGCGAACACTGAAACAAAAATCTTTTTCAAAGCCAGCTCCTTTTATCCGTATCAGTTGTCTAGTTCACTCATGTTGGTAATTTTGTCACGGTTGATCTGTTCGGTTCGGCCTGTATGGGCATCTTTGTAGGATACTAATCCCGTATCACTGTCAACTTTGGGTTTGCCGTCTGTAACGATAGTGCGATCATCTGTGGTTTTTATTTCTTGGTTTGAAGAACATCCTGATGTAGCCCCCTGAAACACCGGACAGTAGCTGTATCTCCAGATAAGAGATAGGCTTGAATATATGTCTAACACTAACGCCAATTTTGAGATGACCGGGATCCTGTTAGGGCAAGAAGCCCGTAAACGTAAAACTCCTCAGGAGAAGATCGCCATTATCCAGCAGACGATGGAGCCGGGCATGAATGTCTCCCATGTCGCCCGCCTGCATGGTATCCAGCCCAGCCTGCTGTTTAAGTGGAAGAAGCAATATCAGGAAGGCAGCCTCACCGCCGTTGCGGCCGGAGAGGAAGTCGTTCCTGCTTCTGAGCTTACTGCTGCTCTGAAGCAGGTCCGGGAACTTCAGCGCCTTCTGGGCAAGAAGACGATGGAAGTTGAGATCCTGAAAGAAGCCGTGGAGTACGGCCAGTCGCGAAAATGGATAGCGCACGCGCCCTTGTTGCCAAAGGACGGGGAATAGCCCTGGTCAGCCGCACCATGGGCGTGTCGCGTGCGCAGCTGTCACTGCGGATTAACCGTTCTGCCGACTGGCAGGACAAGCGCTGTAACCGGCGTAATGACGAAGCAGACGAAGAAATACTGTCGGCTATCCTCGACATCATCAGCGATATGCCGAGTTATGGTTATCGACGCGTGTGGGGCATCCTGCGCAAGCAACGTCGCACAGAGGGACAGCCACCTGTGAACGCCAAACGGCTTTACAGGATAATGAGCGAGCATAACCTGTTGTTGTTGCATGACAAACCAGAGCGACCGAAGCGTGAACATAAGGGCAAGATAGCGGTGGCAGAAAGCGATATGCGCTGGTGTTCAGATGGCTTCGAGTTCGGCTGCGACAACGGCGAAAAACTGCGGGTAACGTTCGCGCTGGACTGCTGCGACCGTGAGGCCATAGACTGGGCAGCAAGCACGGGAGGCTATGACAGTTCAACCGTGCAGGATGTGATGCTGAGGTCGGTGGAAAAGCGCTTCGGCGACAGGTTGCCCGATACAGCGGTGCAGTGGCTGACGGACAACGGTTCAGCGTATACCGCGTATGAAACGTGGAGGTTCGCGAGAGAGCTGAATCTGGAGCCCTGCACAACAGCGGTGAGCAGCCCGCAGAGTAATGGCATGGCCGAACGGTTCGTGAAAACGATGAAAGAAGACTATATCGCGTTCATGCCAAAACCGGATGTGAGAACAGCACTGCGAAACCTTGCAGTAGCGTTCACGCATTACAATGAAAACCACCCGCACAGCGCGCTGGGATATCACTCCCCGAGGGAATACCGGCGGCAGCGGACATCGTTAACTTAAGATACAAAAGCTGTTCGGAGATGGAGGGTCAAGATCAGTTTGAAGAACATCCAGCAGCGGCAAAGGTCACCAACGCGACCATCATGGCCGCCAACAGCGTTTTTTTATTCATAATAGGTTCCCTGCTTAAAGGTAAAGTGGATATGGTCACTAACCATCTAAGTATAGGTCGTTTTTTCATGCGAAAAGAGGATTGAATGGACAAGAATTTCGATTATTGCTGACAGAGCATGGAGAAAAAGAGGCTGTTTTACTGTTCGGAAAGAAATCTTTTGTTGCCGTGCCAGATACGCAGAACCTTTATGGTGGGTGTTATTACCTTTATTTAGAGGATGCTCACAAGAACGAGCTTTTAATTGAGTTAAACGAAAGTGATTTATACCCCGGTGGCGCAATAGAACTTCAACACAACGGCGGTCGGAAGATTCATTGCGAGATACTAAAAGTAAGGTGGAGTCGTTAACTCAAGTAATGTTTCCTAAGTATGTTGATAGGCAAACATAGTGGTAGTTAGTCTCTCTGAGTAAATGATCTTCTTGTGATCCTGTCGTTACAGTCGTAATCTCTTGCTCTGAAAACGAAAAAACCACCTGGGGAGGTGGTTTGATCGAAGGTTAAGTCAGTTGGGGAACTGCTTAACCAGGTAACTGGGTATACGAGACCGCAGAAACCAAAATTGTTCTTTCAGTGTAGCCTCTCTCAGGCCCATACTTCAAGACCTCTTAATTTGTCTCTCGTATACCTCCAGTTACTAATGGCTGCTGCCAGTAGCGATTTTTCGTGTCTTTCCGGGTTGGACTCAAGACGATAGTTACCGGATAAGGCGCAGCAGTCGGACTGAACGGGGGGTTCGTGCATACAGTCAATCCTGGAGCGAACTGCCTTCGCGGAACTGAGTGTCAGGCGTGGAATGAGAAACCGCGGCCATAACAGCGGAATGACACCGGTAAACCGAAAGGCAGGAATGCGGGGGAGCACGAGGGAGCCATCAGGGGGAAACGCCTGGTATCTTTAAGCCGCATCGGGTTTCGCCACCACTGATTTGAGCGTCAGATTCTGTGATGCTTGTCAGGGGGGCGGAGCCTATGGAAAACCGGCAGCGGCGCATCCTTTCTTCCCCTCCTGCATTCACGTATTTCCCCGCCACGTCTTTATCCGTGAGTCCGTACCGCTCGCCGCAGCCGAACGACCGAGCGTAGCGAGTCAGTGAGCGAGGAAGCGGAATATCCACCGGGACAGGCATCAGCCTCTTACGCACCTGAGCCTCATCTCACAGTTTTCATGACTGACTATTTCATCCCGATTCCCGTCGTGCCACCATAGTAAGCCAGTATACACTCCGCTAGCGCTACGTGACTGGTTCAGGGCTGCGCCCCGAAACCCGCTAAAAGCTAATGACGCGCCTGCGGCTTGTCCAACGCCTCACGGCACCGGATTAAAATCCGCTCCCGTTCACCGTTTCTGACTGCCTTTCACCGTCGCTGGCGCTTCATCGTTTCTACTGTGTCTGGCAGACTGTGCTGATTTATTCTGACTGGAGAACGTTATGGCCAGACTGACAAACTTGACGCCTGCAGAGAAAAAATTTCTTGATGATGCTGTTGCCGCAGCTGAAAGAGCGTCAGGTACAAAGCTAAATCAGCCTAACCGGCACATTGTCCTGAACAGAGCGCGTGCGCAAATTGAGTTGCAGCGTTACGCCGACCGCCAGCGTGCATTACGTGAGGATGAGCGGCAGCAGTCCGATTTTGCCTGGTCACGTCCGCGCGCGCCGCGCCGCTGATTTTGGCTTTTGGCGGTTTAGTGGTGCTGACGCTGCGAAATCACCTGCCATTCACCTGCGTGCATAGCCATGCAGTCGCGCAGAAATCATCAGGGGCGTTTTTCCGGGATACTGGTGAGGAAAGGTGCCGGAAACGGCCCTGATGCGGCAGGATTGCGCTGAGGGCGCCTGCGGGGGTGCGGGCAAGAGATGTTATGGTAAATGCGCCTAGGTAATCGCGTTTGAGGGACGGAGGGTAAAAATGTATTTGCTAGTTAGGTAGTGGCGACTGTTCCGTTGGTTTTGGTCTTTCTTAGTGTAACGGATCTGTTGTTAATACACGCGTAGAGTGTGCCTTTGTTTTTGTTGATTTAATTACGTTCAAGGATGCGGGATGAAAAAAATAATTGTTGCCTCTATGGTTTTTTTGAGTGGCTGCGCTTCTGATGTGAAAGTTAAACATGTAGAACCTGTAGATGATGTGAAGAAAGAATTTGTTTCAGGTGAGGGAAGTAACGTTGACTGGGATGTAGAGTACACTTCAGGAAGTGAACTTTTGAAGTTGATTGACTCAGGAGAGGTAAAGCCAGGATATATATTTAAATCATATGTAAGTGTTGAGATGGATCTCATACCTATTGTTGATGGTTCGAATGTAAGAATGAATGCCCTTGCCTATGGTGGGATTGAATATGAGTTGATAGCAGGGAAGTTAGGGCAAGATTATTTGGTTTTTGATATGCCAGGGCGAGTGCAAAAGAATAATGGTAGCTATGTGGGTTCGAACTCCTTTGGTGTTAGAAAGAAAATAGATAAAGTTTCTGTTGTTGAGTATATGAATGCTGTTAAAGTTAATAACAAAAGCGATTCCCCTTATGGAATTAAAATAGAGAGATGCATTATTCCATCCTATGACGTTAAAGATGATGGAAGTAACTTAAAAATTGAATACGTAGCTAAGTTGCTCACTAATTCTTATTTATCAGACAAGGGTAGAATGGAGCCAACCATGGATTTTACTATTGATGCGAAAATACAAAAATATTTTTTTGAGTCGAAAGTGATTTCTGCAAGAGTTGTTAATATCAAGACAAAGAAAATATATAACTGCTCGGTGGTTATTTAGTGGTGATTAATATGTTAGCTATGATTTTTTGCGAATTATGACGAGATCCTCTTGAGATTCGTTGTTTAGAGTCGTAATCTCTTGCTCTGAAAACGAAAAAACCGCCCAGCAAGGCGGTCTTTTCGAAGGGGCTTAGTGTCAGCAAACACTAAGAACCTGTGGTAACTGGGTATACGAGACCGCAATTACCAAAACTGTCCTTCTAGTGTAGTCGCAGTCAGGCCACGACTTCAAGAACTCTGTGTAAAGCAGCAATACAAAACCTCTCTCGTATACCCCTAGTTACCAATGGCTACCGCCAATGGCGATTCGTCGTGTCTTTCCGGGTTGGACTCAAGTTGATAGTTACCGGGATGGGCGTGGTAGTCGGGCTGAACGGGGGGTTCTTGCATACAGCCCAGCTTGGAGCGAACTGTCTAAACGGAACGGGACGTGGTGATTTGGATAATGCCTCCACCACAACACGGACGCCGCAGGACGGGAACAGGAAAGCGCAAGAGGGAGCCGCCGGAGAGAAATTTCCGGCATCTTTAAGTCCTGTCGGGTTTCGCCTTCCACTGATTTGAGCGTCCTTTTGTGATACTCGTCAGGGGAGGCGGAGCCTATGGAAAAACGGCAACGCCGCATCCTTTTTCTGGCCTTTTCTGATTCGACGGCACCTTGTTTACCCCGTTATATGTGAGCCGGTAACGCCCGCCGCAGTCTCACGGCAGGAGCGCAGCGACCGAGTGAGCGAGGAGGCGTCATGTCACCGTCAACTTCATTTCGCACTTACGCCCCGCAGCCGCATTTCTCCCCTTACACATGAAGCACTTCCCCGAATCACCACTTCGATTTAGCATATTAAGCCAGTATACACCTGTCTCTTATACACATCTCCGAGCCCACGAGAC
>ENA-OZSA01000491-OZSA01000491.1-human-gut-metagenome-genome-assembly--contig:-NODE-491-length-7423-cov-4.275244_pt1 | contig 7423 bp, 6 predicted proteins | sample MGYA00244123_ERZ653968 | MGnify/ENA primary metagenome ERZ653968 (study PRJEB26926, sample SAMN06164670) | human gut metagenome | biome: ENVO:00009003; feature: ENVO:2100002; material: ENVO:00002003...
ACGAGATGTCTTAGGGTCTCGTGGGCTCGGAGATGTGTATAAGAGACAGCTTTTCCATCTCCCCGAATGACAGCAACAAAATGATGGGCGGAGAGCTGTTTGAGGTAAATGAAAATCAGCTGAAAGTGGTTTCATTAGACGGTCACCGTATTTCTATCCGCAATGTTACTCTGAAAGACCACTACGAATCGACCAAGGTCATTGTTCCTGGAAAGACCTTAAGCGAGATCAGCAAGATTTTAGGAGGTGACAATGAAAAAGAAGTACGGATCTTCTTCAGCTCTAACCATATCCTCTTTGAATTTGACAATACCATCGTGGTTTCCCGCCTGATCGAGGGAGAATATTTCCGCATAAACCAGATGCTTTCCAGCGATTATGAGACGAAGCTTTCTGTAAATCGGAGAGAATTTCTTGACTGTATTGAGCGCGCCACTATCCTGATCCGCGAAAATGATAAAAAGCCGCTGATTCTTCAGGTAAGCGATAACACAATGGAGCTGAAGTTAAATTCCAGCTTTGGTTCCATGAATGCGGATCTTATGATCCATAAGACCGGTAAGGATATTATGATCGGCTTTAACCCCAAGTTCCTGATCGACGCCCTCAGAGTCATTGAAGATGAGGAGATCAATATCTACATGATGAATCCCAAATCCCCATGCTTTATCAAGGATGAGGAGGAAAATTATATCTATCTGATCCTTCCCGTAAACTTTAATGCAGCTTCTGTGTAACGGCACAGCTGCCCTGGGCGGTCTGCCTTTGAGGCTATGCAGGAATGGAATGACAATTGCATATTTATACATCCAGTGTGCGCCGGAGAAAGACATTTTCCCGGTGCGCCTGTGATTCATGGTAATAGAAAGGAAAAACATGGAAACAATTAAACTGAGAGAAGAATATATCAAGCTTGGCCAGGCCTTAAAAGCGGCAGGCTTAGTGGAATCCGGAGTAGACGCCAAGTATGCCATTGAAGACGGCCTTGTGTCGGTCAACGGCGAGACGGCTTTCCAGAGGGGCAAGAAACTGGTAGACGGAGACGTGGTTGTTTACGAAGGAAACACCATTAAGATCATCAAATAATCCCGGAAAGAGAACATCCATGATCATCGAGTCCATAGAGCTTAAGAATTACCGCAATTATGAAGAACTACATATGGAACTGAATCAGGGAACGAATATTCTCTATGGCGACAATGCCCAGGGAAAGACAAATGTTCTGGAGTCAGTCTATGTCTGCTGCACCTCCAAGTCACACCGCAGCGCAAAAGACAGGGATATCATCCGTTTCGGTCAGGATGAGTCCCATATTAAGCTTCAGATCCGAAAAAATGATATTCCCTGCCGCATTGATATGCATTTAAAGAAAAATAAGCCCAAGGGAATCGCCATTAACGGGGTTCCCATTCGAAGGGCCAGCGAACTGTTTGGTCTGGCCAATGTGGTATTTTTTTCCCCTGAGGATTTAAACATCATAAAGAATGGTCCCTCGGAGCGGCGCCGTTTTATTGATATGGAATTGTGTCAGCTGGATAAGCTCTACGTCCATTCTCTGGTTCAGTATAACCGGGTTCTCCTGCAGAGGAACCGTCTCCTTAAGGAACTGTCCTTTAAACCGGAATATGAACCAACACTGGACATTTGGGATGAACAGCTGGTAAAATACGGGAAAGAGGTTATTACCTCCCGTCGTTCTTTTATCCGGCAGCTGGGAGAGATTATACGGGGAATCCACACCCGGCTTTCCGGCGGGAAAGAGGAGATATCCGTTTTCTATGATCCGGATACACAAGAGGAGGAACTTGAGACGGCCCTTTTAAAGAACCGTTCCCAGGATATCCGACAAAAGACTACTCTGGCAGGTCCTCACAGGGATGATATCAATTTTATTGTAAATGGTATCGATATCCGACGGTTTGGCTCCCAGGGCCAGCAGCGTACCGCCGCCCTTTCTCTGAAGCTGTCCGAACTGGAGCTTGTAAAGCTGGTAAGTAAGGATGCTCCCATCCTTCTTTTGGATGATGTTCTCTCGGAACTGGACGGCAGCCGCCAGACCCAGCTTCTGTCCGCCATACAGGATATTCAGACCATGATCACCTGTACCGGGCTGGAGGATTTTGTTAATAACCGGTTCCCTATTGACAAAATCTTCAAAGTAGTGGACGGAAAGGTATACAGCCAGAATTGACACACATAAGAAGTTACCTGAAAAGAAAGGAAGATATAGAACATGGCAGAGCAGCAATACGGAGCAGATCAGATCCAGATCCTGGAAGGACTTGAGGCAGTGAGAAAGCGTCCCGGTATGTATATCGGCAGCACCTCTGCCAGAGGCCTTCATCATCTGGTTTATGAGATCGTAGATAACGCAGTAGATGAAGCCCTTGCGGGATACTGCGGCTCCATTAACGTTACCATCAATGAGGACAATTCCATCACCGTTATCGATGACGGACGGGGAATCCCTGTAGATATACAGAAAAAAGCGGGTATCCCGGCTGTGGAGGTAGTATTTACGATCCTTCATGCAGGAGGCAAATTCGGAAGCGGCGGATATAAGGTTTCCGGCGGGCTTCACGGCGTAGGCGCCTCCGTTGTAAATGCCCTTTCCCAGTGGCTGGAGGTTCAGGTCTACCGGGATGGAAAGGTATATGAACAGCGGTATGAGCGGGGCAAGACAATGTATCCCCTGAAAGTAGCTGGAACGTGCAGTTCTGACAAGCATGGCACCCGCGTATGTTTCCTTCCAGACAAGGAGATCTTTGAGGAAACCGTATTTGACTATGATACACTGAAAATGCGTCTGCGGGAAACTGCGTTTCTTACAAAGAACCTAAGGATCAGCCTCAGGGATGAGCGGGAGGAAAAGCATGAGCATACCTTCCACTATGAGGGCGGAATCAAGGAATTTGTGTCTTATTTGAATAAGGGCAAGACGCCCCTTTATGAAAATGTGCTCTACTGCGAAGGCACAAAGGATGGTGTATACGTGGAAGTGGCCATGCAGCACAATGATTCCTATACCGAGAACATTTACACCTTTGTAAATAATATCAACACCCCCGAAGGCGGCACCCATCTGACCGGTTTTAAAAATGCCCTTACAAAGACCTTTAATGACTACGCCAGAAAGAGCAGGCTGTTAAAAGACAATGAGGAAAGCCTTTCAGGTGAAGATATCCGAGAGGGTCTGACTGCGATCATAAGCGTAAAGGTAGGGGAACCGCAGTTCGAGGGACAAACCAAGCAGAAGCTGGGAAACAGCGAGGCCAGAGCCGCTGTTGACAATATCGTTAGTGAGCAGCTGACCTATTACCTGGAGCAGAATCCGGCGGCAGCCAGAGCCATGTGCGAAAAGTCCATTATGGCCCAGAGGGCAAGAGCAGCAGCCAGAAAAGCCAGAGATTTAACCCGCCGTAAGTCTGCCCTGGAGGGAATGGCTCTTCCGGGAAAGCTTGCAGACTGCTCTGACAAAAATCCTGAAAACTGTGAGATCTATATCGTAGAGGGAGACTCTGCGGGCGGCTCTGCAAAGACCGCCCGCTCCCGCGCAACCCAGGCTATCCTGCCTCTTCGCGGTAAGATCTTAAACGTAGAAAAAGCCAGAATGGATAAGGTTTACGCCAATGCAGAGATTAAGGCCATGATCACAGCCTTCGGAACCGGTATCCATGATGATTTCGATATCAGTAAGCTTCGCTACCACAAGATCATTATCATGACCGATGCCGATGTGGACGGTGCTCATATCAGTACCCTGCTTTTGACCTTTATTTACCGCTTTATGCCGGAGCTGATCAAGCAGGGCTATGTATATCTGGCACAGCCGCCCTTATATAAGATCGAGAAAAACAAGCGTGTCTGGTATGCCTACAGCGATGAGGAACTCAATTCCATCCTGGTGGAGATCGGCCGTGACAACAGCAACAAGATCCAGCGCTATAAGGGTCTGGGAGAGATGGATGCGGAGCAGCTTTGGGAGACCACCATGGATCCTGAGCGCCGGATTCTCCTTCGCGTGACCATGGATGAGGAGACAACCTCTGAGGTAGATCTGACCTTTACCACCCTGATGGGAGACCAGGTGGAGCCAAGAAGGGAATTCATTGAAAATAATGCGAAAAAGGTAAAAAATCTGGATATCTGATAATGGTCCGGCCATGTATGGCAGAACTGTTTCGCTGCAAATGAGATCGAACATAAAGGAGATAGACTATGGAACCAAATGTATTTGACAAGGTCCATGACGTAGACCTGAAAAAGACCATGGAACAGTCCTATATCGACTATGCCATGAGCGTCATAAGCGCCAGAGCTCTGCCTGACGCCAGGGACGGCCTTAAGCCCGTTCAGCGCCGTGTGCTCTTTTCCATGATAGAGTTAAACAACGGGCCGGATAAGCCCCATCGTAAATGCGCCCGTATCGTCGGAGATACCATGGGTAAATATCATCCCCACGGCGACAGCTCCATCTACGGAGCTCTGGTAAATATGGCTCAGGACTGGTCCACCCGCTACCCGCTGGTAGACGGCCATGGAAACTTTGGTTCCGTGGACGGAGACGGCGCTGCGGCCATGCGATATACAGAGGCCCGTTTAAGCCGTATCTCCATGGAAATGCTTGCGGATATCAATAAAGATACCGTAGACTTTGTACCCAACTTTGACGAGACGGAAAAGGAGCCTCTGGTTCTGCCTTCCCGTTTCCCCAACCTGCTTGTAAACGGTACCTCCGGAATTGCTGTAGGTATGGCGACGAATATTCCTCCTCACAATCTCCGTGAAGTCATCGGCGCTGTTTCATTGATGATTGACAACCGGATCAATGAGGACAGGGATACTACATTAGAAGAGATCATGGAAGTGATTAAAGGTCCCGATTTCCCTACAGGAGCTACTATTTTAGGCCGAAGAGGCATTGAAGAGGCTTACCGTACCGGACGGGCCAAGATCAAGGTAAGGGCCGTTACCAATATTGAAACCATGGCAAACGGCAAGTCCAGGATCATTGTCACAGAGCTTCCCTATATGGTCAATAAGGCACGTCTGATCGAAAAGATTGCGGATCTGGTAAAAGAAAAGAAAGTTGACGGCATTACCTATATCGGCGATGAGTCCAACCGCGAGGGTATGCGGATCAATATTGAGCTGCGCCGTGATGTAAATGCCAATGTTATTTTAAATCAGCTTCTTAAGCATACACAGCTGCAGGATACCTTTGGCGTAATCATGCTGGCTCTTGTCAACAACCAGCCAAAGATTTTGAACCTGCATCAGATGCTGGACGTATACATCTCTCACCAGAAGGAGGTAGTCAGAAGACGGACACAGTACGATTTAAATAAGGCAGAGGAGCGGGCTCACATATTAGAAGGCCTGCTGATCGCCCTGGATCATATTGACGAGGTGATCCGAATTATCCGCAGCAGTGCCAATGTGGCAGAGGCCAAGGCGCAGTTAATGGAACGTTTTGGACTTTCTGACGCTCAGTCTCAGGCTATCGTGGATATGAGACTGCGCGCTCTTACCGGTCTGGAACGGGAGAAGCTGGAAAATGAATATAAAGAGCTTCAGGCAAAGATTGCGGAGTTAAAGGCGATCCTGGCAGATGAGAAAAAGCTTCTTGCTGTAATCAGGGAAGAAATCAATGTGATTGCCGCTAAATACGGGGATGACAGGAGAACCGCCATCGGTTTTGATGATGACGTATCCATGGAGGATCTGATCCCCGATGAAGATACCGTCGTTGCCATGACCCATTTAGGCTACATCAAGCGGATGGACGCAGACAACTTTAAGAGCCAGAACCGGGGCGGAAAGGGCATAAAGGGAATGCAGACCATAGAGGAGGACTATATTGAGGACCTTCTTATGACGACCAATCACCATTACATGATGTTCTTTACCAATACAGGACGGGTATACCGTTTAAAGGCCTACGAGATTCCGGAGGCAGGACGCACCGCTCGGGGAACCGCTATTGTGAACCTCCTACAGCTTCAGCCGGGAGAAAAGATCACGGCTATTATTCCCATGCGGGAATTTAACGAGGATCAGTACCTTATAATGGCTACCAGAGAAGGTATGATCAAGAAAACACCAATGGTAGAATACGGCAATGTCCGTAAGAACGGCCTTCAGGCCATTGTTTTAAAGGACGGGGACGAGCTGATTGAGGTAAAGGCTACCGATGACCAGCAGGATATCTTCTTAGTTACCAAGAAAGGTATGTGTATACGCTTTAAGGAAAAGGATGTGAGAACCACGGGCCGTGTGTCCATGGGTGTGATTGGTATGCGCTTTGAGGAAGATGATGAAATCATCGGTATGCAGACTGCAAATCAGGGCGAGGAGCTTCTTGTTGTATCTGAAAATGGAATGGGCAAGCGGACGCCGACAGCAGAGTTTAAGCCGCAGTTCAGAGGCGGAAAGGGTGTGCTCTGCTACAAGATTACAGAAAAGACAGGTTCCTTAGTAGGGGCCAAACTGGTAAATGACGGAAGAGAGATTATGCTTATTACCACCGAAGGCATCATTATCCGAATGTCCGTAGATGATATTTCCGTTATTGGAAGAAACACCTCCGGTGTAAAACTTATGTCTATTGACCAGAATTCAGATATTAAGGTAGCCAGCATTGCCAAGGTTCGTGAAAACGAGACCAAGGACAGCAATGTCTATAATGAGGAATACGAGGAGGAGGTCCAAACGGCAGAGGAAGAGTAAGACAGAGGAATTTAAAACGTCTGTTTTGCAGCTCTGATATAAAATAAAAATGAGGTGCCCAAAAAGGAGATTCATCGCAGTCATATGTTGAAAAGCTTTTCTTTTTTGGTGCCTCATTTCATTTTTGCTGCAGCAAAAGAATCAAGTAATGCAATATATATGTATTGCTGTAAAGGGGATAGCTCACTGTCTGTACACCAGTGTGGAATAGAACTGTAAAAACATTAAAAAGTTGAAAAATATGTCTTGACATAACAAGATCCCTTTAGTATAATACCATATGCGTCTGACGAACAAATATGTTCATTAGAAGCACTTATATGGAATATGAATTCGGAGAAATACTCAAGAGGCCGAAGAGGCGCCCCTGCTAAGGGTGTAGGTCGGGAAACCGGCGCGAGGGTTCAAATCCCTCTTTCTCCGTTTAGTGCCTATGCACTAAAATGTATTATCAAAATGGATTTAAAAAGATTCAAAAAAGTGTTGACAAACGAAGATACACGTGATAATATATTAAAGCTGATTCGAAACAAGCGAAAGTTTGAAAAGAATCACAAAAAAATAAAACAAAAAAGTTCTTGACAAACAGAAAACAACATGATAAAATATCAGAGTTGCTTCTGGAGAAAAGAAACAACAAAGAACCTTGATAATTAAACAATAGACAACAACCTTGAAAATTTCTTAAGAGAAG
>ENA-OZSA01000499-OZSA01000499.1-human-gut-metagenome-genome-assembly--contig:-NODE-499-length-7339-cov-5.268396_pt1 | contig 7339 bp, 4 predicted proteins | sample MGYA00244123_ERZ653968 | MGnify/ENA primary metagenome ERZ653968 (study PRJEB26926, sample SAMN06164670) | human gut metagenome | biome: ENVO:00009003; feature: ENVO:2100002; material: ENVO:00002003...
GGGCTCGGAGATGTGTATAAGAGACAGCTCACATCCCTACGAATGGTATTGCACAAATGCAGAATATCCTCCCCGCGGGCCCCTCCAAGGTTGACAAGCACCAGGGCCTGTTTGTCGTGGACTCCGGCCGGGCCGAGCCGCTTACCTTTCCAACCGCAGCGATCAATCATCCAACCAGCCGGAATTTTATAGGCAGCAGGCATCCCTTCTCCCGCTTCTGTCACTTGATAATAAGGCATCTGCGGATACTCTGCCTGAAGCGCAAGGAACTTTTCTTCACTTACAATGGGGTTCATGAAAAAACTTCCGGCATTGCCCTGCACAGCAGGATCGGGCAGTTTAGCCTGTCGGATGTCGATAATCACATCACGTAATTGCCGAGCCGTAGGCATATCTATATCAAGTTCTCCAAGCCGGGCACGAATATTGCCATAATCGAGTTTGGGCTCAAACCTTTTCGAAAAACGGTAGCTGACGTGTGTCACAAGATATTTGTCGCGCCATTCGTGCTTGAATTTACTCTGCCGATACCCATATTCGCATTCGTCATTGGTAAAATTCACCACCTTTCCGGTGGCGATCTCCACCGCTTCCACCTCCACGATGAAGTCTTTCACCTCCACTCCGTATGCCCCGATGTTCTGTACGGCGCTCGCTCCCACTTCTCCCGGGATGAGCGAAAGGTTCTCTGCCCCATGATAGTCATGCTCCACACAATAGGCCACCACATCGTCGAAAGTGGTTCCAGCCCAGCATCTGAGCACCACAGAACAGTCGTCCTGCTCCACCTTTTCCACTTCAAAGCGTGGTTCGGGACTGACCACAGTCCCCCCATAGTCGCCCGTGAGCAGGAGATTGCTCCCCCCACCCAAAATGAGCAGTGGGGTGTCGGCAGCAGTCAGCATCTCATCTACGAGCCGACGAGCCTCTTCTGACGAAGAAAACTCCACATACCTCCTACAACGAGCATCTATGCCGAAGGTGTTGTGGGCAAGCAGATTATAATTCCGTATATCTTTCACGTCTATTGATTCAACTTGGTGAGCATCCACTTTCCACCCTGTTTGCGGAAAGTCAGTTCCAGTTCCAAACCATTGGCTATACCTCGCATGACAAATATCTTCTGAGTGCTCTCCGCATATTTCTGCCCATAAAGAATATTGTAAATCATGTTGCCGGGCAGTTGCGGAGCAAAAGCAGGCCATGTCTCGGGAGCTATTTCTCCCGTCATGGTGCTGAAATCATCATCGGGGTCGGGGCCTGTGAACATTACAGGATTGTGAAGATGGCGATATTGGAAGGCCGTATCAGTAGCAAATTGTCGGTAGAACTTGAGGAACGAAGCGTTCAAATTCTGATACATCGGCTTATAGTTGATAGAGGTCATCATCCATTGTCCGTTGATGCGGTTGAAAAGATATTGTTTTACGGAGCCCGACTTGAGATACACTTTTTCAACGACCACATGGTCTATTGTCGTATCTTTCACCAGCTCCATTTGCTTCGCGTTGTCAAAAATCAAGGTATAATAATCCTGCCGCATGAAGAAATGTTCCATGCTCCACTGCTTCTTCTCCAACTTTGCAGTTATTTTCCCGTCACGATAGACCGGCAGTGGAAAGTGGATGCGGTTGAATTGCAGTTTTCTATTGGCCGCAAAATTGAACACAAAGTCGTCAAACAGTTCGTCGGCAGCCTTGGGCATGGGTGTCTCGGCGATGAGTTCATCGCTCGAATCTCTGGCCACCGTGTCGGCCCCCAGCGTGTCGACTGCTACCGAATCGGTTGCCGGTTTCTTGTCTGAACACCCGGAAGTGGAGAAGCCTACCATCATGAGCAACGACGATAAAACCACTATCAATGACAGTTTTCTCATAAACCTTTTATATAGTCGAAATTTCATGGCAAAAGTACAACTTTATTTCGAGATATTTCGTCTTTTCCTTGAAAAATGTTATCTTTGCAGACAAATTGCAAAGCAGGGAAAACGACAGCTCTCCGGTGCCCGTTTTTCCCACTCAAACCACAATATTGGGATTATGTTATTAGAAAAGATAGAAACCCTTCTAAAAGAGGTAAGCGGACTCACAGCTGCCAATGCCGAGGAGATTGAACAATTTCGCCTGAAATATCTTAGTAAGAAAGGTGAAATCAATGCCCTCATGGCCGATTTCCGCAATGTCGCCGCCGAAGAGAAAAAGACGGTCGGCATCAAGATCAACCAACTCAAGCAGACTGCCATCGCCCGCATCAACGAGCTGAGGGAGCAACTGGAAGAGGCCGAGGCCACTGGTGACGACATCGACCTCACGCGTACCTCCTACCCCATTCAGTTGGGCACGCGCCATCCACTTACCATTGTCACCAACGACATCATCGACATTTTCTCGCGCATGGGCTTTGTGCTGGCCGATGGTCCTGAGATAGATGATGACAAACACGTGTTCACCATGCTCAACTTTGCGGCCGACCATCCCGCCCGAGACATGCAGGACACATTCTTCATCGAGCAGAGCGATCCCAACGATGTGACCAAAAACATCCTCCTGCGTTCGCACACCAGCGATGATCAGGCCCACTACATGGAAGGTCATCAACCCCCATTCCGCATTCTTTGTCCAGGACGCGTATATCGTAATGAGGCCATCAGTGCCCGCGCACATTGCTTCTTCCATCAAGTGGAAGGACTGTATGTAGACAAGAACGTGAGTTTCACCGACTTGAAACAAGTGCTCCTCACCTTTGCCCGCGAGATGTTCGGCCCCGACACCAAGATACGCCTGCGCCCGAGTTACTTTCCTTTCACCGAGCCCAGTGCCGAGATGGACATCTCCTGCCACATCTGCGGAGGCGAGGGATGCGGATTCTGTAAACACACGGGATGGGTGGAAATCCTAGGTTGCGGCATGGTAGACCCCAATGTGCTCGAAGCCTGTGGCATAGATTCCAGTGTCTACACTGGTTATGCGTTTGGCATGGGTGTTGAGCGTATCACCAACTTGAAATATCGTGTGAGCGATCTGCGAATGTTCTCCGAGAACGACACACAATTCCTCCGCGAGTTCGAATCGGCTCGCTGACCTCCGCGCAGCATGAAACGAACCGAAAGCGGAAAACAAGACATATTACCAAGCAAGATAAAAGGATGTGGCGTTTTAGCATGCCACATCCTTTTTTATTTGTAACACCGCTCCTCCGAACTTTCATCCTCATCTTTTAGACATATAGTGCAAAACATTAAAACACGAGAAAAAGGTTTACACGGACTGTTGCAGCATTTCTCTGCAAAGACGACATGACCGATTCCATTTGTCAAAAATAATCATTTTCTCTCGTCGCAAGGCCCAAATGGTTTGGCGAAAGAGCCACACTTGCATCCTCGTTTGGGTCGAATGAGGAAGCGAAAGAGCCCGTTTCACAACGCCATTCGGGCCGGACGACACCCCAAAGCAGGGGTGAAAAGCTCCCTTTAGGGGATTGGGGGTCTGTTGAGGACTTATAGAACCAAAAAAGAGGAGCACTTGCGTACTCCTCTTGCTAATGCAAAGTTAATGAGAAAATGGGGCAAATCCAAATCCGTCATGAACTTTATTTACAACAAAACACACACCCTACAGGACGAATACCACCGAAAAGGGAGATTCTCCGGCATGGAGAATCTCCCTTTTATGTGATTCGTTACTACCGGCTTCATACCGGTTGGACAATGTTACAAAATACCTATTTTGCAGAAAACGATCAAGCAGGCATATCCCATCACCAGACTGATGATGCCAACAGTGAAGCCGGCTTTCACCATGTCGTTTTGTTTGATGAGTCCCGTGGAATAGGCTATGGCATTAGGAGGTGTGGAGATGGGCAGCGACATGGCGCATGAAGCCGCCACAGCAATGCCGATGAGTACGGTTGATGTGCCGCCAATGGCATCGAGACGGTTGCCCATGCCTTGGCAGACCACTGTGAGAATGGGAATGAGCAATGCCGCCGTGGCTGTATTGGAAATGAAGTTACTTAATGCAAAGCACACCAAGCCACTGATGACCAGAATGACTATCGGATTGAACTCGGCAAACGGGATGCTCTTCACGGCATTCTCGGCCAAGCCTGTGCCGTTCATGGCCAGACCAAGAGCAAATCCGCCGGCCACCATCCAGATGACGGCCCAGTCGATGTCTTGCAGGTCTTTGGCTGTAATGACTCCCGTAAAGGCAAACACGGCTATGGGAAACATGGCCACGGTGTTGGCATTGATGCCCAGATATTGCTTGCCGCCCACCCACAGCACGATGGTCAACACAAATGTGGCGGCCACCACGACGGTGCGCCAATTATGCTGCACATCGCCTTCGATATTGAGTTCGATGGTCTTTTGGGTGAAAGGGAAAAACTTCCGAAGCACAAACCACGCTACTATCAGCATCAGTATCACCATGGGAGCCATGATGAGCATCCAATGGCCAAAGGTAATACCGAGGTCAAGGCCTGTGGGATCATTGAGCACTTTATAGGCAAAGGCGTTGGGAGGCGTGCCGATGGGTGTGCCCATGCCTCCTAAGTTGGCACCGATGGGGATGGCCATGGTGAGAGCGATACGCCCTTTGCCGTTGGCAGGCAGGGCCTTGAACACCGGCGTGAGAAAAGTAAGCATCATGGCAGCCGTAGCCGTATTGGAGATGAACATGGAGAAGATGCCCGTGATGAGCATGAATCCCAAGAGCACATTCTCGCTCTTTTTGCCAAACGGCGCTATCAGCGTCTTGGCCATAAGCACATCGAGCCCGCTCTTGGTTGCAGCGATGGCGAGGATGAAACCTCCGAGGAAGAGAATGATGGTGGGGTCGGCAAAACAGGCCATGACACCTTGATAGTCCAAGAGTTCGCCATATTCGCCTTCCGACCCTTGCAAAAAGTTGAAGGCTGAATCGGAGACACAAAACAGCAGTACAAAGATGATGGTGACCGAGGTGGCCCACGACGGGATGGCTTCGGTGAGCCACAACATCACAGCCATCACGAAAATGGCAATCACGCGCTGCTGAACCACGGTCAGCCCTTCGATGCCAAAGCTGTCGATAGGCAAATTCCAGACTACGAGCGTGAGGAGGGCCGTGACAATCAGCATCAGTCCTTTGCGCCGGTCAAACTCTCCTGTCAGCGTCTTTTTAACTGTTTCTTGCATAATGTGTTTTTTTGTTGTTTTATAAAGTCAATGTTCTTCGGTTTTTAGGTTGACAAAGGTAGTGTTTTTTTTTGATACGCCAAATTTATCAATAGGAAAAAATTTGTCTTTTCTCTCTTTCGCTCACGCCCGGTGCATTCATCGTCCATGACGGCACTCATCCGTTTAATTGCAGCTTTTGTTTGGCGGATTGCAGGATTTGTTTTATCTTTGCATCCGCAAGCCGGTTCATCCGATTGATTAAAAGGGAAGCAGGTGAAAGTCCTGAACAGTCCCGCTGCTGTAATCGGTCTTTCTTTGAGCGGAACATTCGTGCCACTGACATTTTTTCGGGAAGGCCGTTCCGTTTTTCCAGACCGTGAGTCAGAAGACCTGCCGCTTGTGTATATGGCTTCCGCATTTCGAGGAAAATGCTCAAGCCGTAATCTTTAGAGAATATCGACGGAATGGTATGTATCCGCATACATAGAGTGGCGATGATGCTGTGTGGCTGTATGATGTCGCCCGGCTTGTCACTTTCGGCCCAAGAGCATACCGACTCGCTCCGGACACATCGGCTGCAAGGCGTGGAGGTGACAGAGAGCCGACACCATAAGGCACTCACAAGCGCAGCCCCGCTATATGTCCTCGGGCGAGGTGACTTGCTGCAAATGGGTATTACCGACATAGCCGATGCTCTGCACCGCCTGCCGGGGGTCAACCTGCGCGACTATGGCGGGGCGGGTGGCATGAAAACCGTGGGCGTGAGAGGGTTCGGAGCCCGGCACACGGGGGTGAGCTATGACGGAGTGCTGTTGAGCGAATGCCAGAGTGGAGAAATAGACGTTTCGCGCTACTCGCTCGACCATGTGGCTGTCCTGCGACTTGTGGTGGGCGACAACGACGACCTCTTCATCCCAGCCCGACAGGCTGCCTCGCCGGCCACACTCTCCATCGAAACAATGGGCGAAATACCCCAAGACCACAGTCCGCATCTCACCACCCAACTCCGAGGGGGGGCTTTCGGCTATATCAGTCCGTTCGTGCGCTATGCACAAGCTGTCACTGAAAGGATCACACTGTCGGCTGTGGGCGAATATGTCTACGCCGAAAACAACTATCCCTTCACTTTGCGCAATGGCATCTACAAGACTCGTGAGCACCGTGCCAACAGCCGCATGAACAGTGGCCACGGGGAGATAAATGTCGTGTGGCAACCCAACGAACTCAACCGGTTGTGGGGCAAGCTCTACTACTATGACAATGATCGGCGGTTGCCGGGCATCGTGAGATATTACACCAATGCAAGCGGTGAGACGCTGCACGACCGCAACTGCTTCGGACAGGCGCGGTGGCTCTCGCAAAACCGCGACGGGCGATGGGCACTGAAGACCAATGCCAAATACAACTGGGCGGCATCGTCCTATCGTGACGACCTCTATCCCGGAGGCGTGAAAGATGCAGACTATTGGCAACGGGAGGCTTACGCATCGGTGGCCCTACTCTGTCAGCCGACCGACCGGTGGGGCTTCGACTACTCGGCCGACTACATTTTCAACAATCTGAGCAGCAGTCTGCCCACCGTCACACGCCCCTACCGGCACACGGTGTTGCAGTCGCTGTCGGCAAAATACGCCACGGGGCGTTTCACACTGTTGGCCCGCCTGCTCCACTCGCTCTATTTCAACAAGGCCAAAGATGGGGCCTCGGCCAGGGATATGCGACGGTTGTCACCCTCGCTCTCGCTCTCCTACCGCCCGCTACCGGCCGAACAGCTTTTCGTGCGCCTCTCCTATAAGAACATTTTCCGCGTGCCCACCTTCAACGAAAGCTATTATTTTCACTACGGCAGCACCGATCTGGATGCCGAAAACACCGATCAATATAATATAGGTGTAACGTGGCAGAAGAATTTTGGCAGTCGTTGGGAAGCACAGGTGACGGCAGACGCTTATCTGAATCATGTAAGAGACAAGATTGTGGCCGTGCCTTACAATATGTTTATATGGACCAACATCAATGTGGGCAAGGTGGAAGGCAAAGGAGTGGATGCCACTTGGCGCGTCGGTTGCCGTCTGAGTGAACGGCAGCACCTCTCGCTGACAGGCAGTTACAGCCACCAACATATTGTCAACCGTACCAACCGGCAGTCGCCTTACTATGGCAACCAGATAGCCTATA
>ENA-OZSA01000503-OZSA01000503.1-human-gut-metagenome-genome-assembly--contig:-NODE-503-length-7279-cov-3.943798_pt1 | contig 7279 bp, 8 predicted proteins | sample MGYA00244123_ERZ653968 | MGnify/ENA primary metagenome ERZ653968 (study PRJEB26926, sample SAMN06164670) | human gut metagenome | biome: ENVO:00009003; feature: ENVO:2100002; material: ENVO:00002003...
TATTGTGATGTGATTATGGATGAAGCTTCCAAGATGAATCTCATGGTCAAGAATCTTCTGACGCTGAATCAGCTTGAGTTTGGAAATGATGAAGTTATATTCGAACGTTTTGATGTCTCCAAACTGATCCAGGGTGTGATCCAGAGCTGTGAGATCCTGATCCAGCAGGCCGATGCGAAGATTGATTTTATCGGTGAGAGTCCGGTCTATGTGTGGGCAGATGAGTTCAAAACAGAGCAGGTGATCCGCAATTATCTCACCAATGCGATCCACCATGTGGACAATGAGCGCAGAATCGAAGTCCGTGTCCTGTCAAAAGATGACATTGTTCGGGTGACGGTGTTCAACAGTGGTCATCCGATCCCTCAGGAGGATCTTGCAAAGTTGTGGGACAAGTTCTACAAAGTAGACAAAGCACATACCAGAGAGTATGGCGGTAACGGAATCGGACTGTCGATCGTCAAAGCAATCATGGAGTCCTTCCATCAGAAATACGGGGTCAGAAACTTTGACAATGGTGTGGAATTCTGGTTTGAGCTGGACGGGAAATCAGCTTTACATGAAGAACAAAATGCGATAAAATAATCTGCAAATGCAGGCATACAACGTGCCAACTGGAAACAGGAGGTGTTTTGTATGCCTTTTCTCATAGGAAAGAACGTTCAGATGAAAGGAGCACATACATGACAGTAATTATCGATTATGGCGCAGGAAATATCAAAAGTGTAGAAAAAGCACTGCTCTCTCTCGGACAGGAGGTCGTGATCACAGATGATGCAGATACGATTTTAAATGCCGAAAGGATCATACTTCCCGGTGTCGGCGCGTTTGGCAACGCGATGGCACAGCTTGAAAAAACCGGACTGGATGAAGTGATCCGCGAAGCTGTAAGAAGAAAAATCCCGTTTCTTGGAATCTGTCTTGGTCTTCAGCTCTTGTTTGAAAAGAGTGATGAAGCTTTGGGAGTGAAAGGCCTTGGGGTTTTAAAAGGGGAAGTGAAGAAGATTCCGGCAAAAAAAGGATTGAAGATTCCTCATATGGGATGGAATTCTCTGCATTTTGCGCATAATGGAAAGCTGTTTCAGGGAATCGAAGAGGGCGCATATGTTTATTTTGTGCACTCTTATTACCTGGAAGCAGAAGAAGAGTCGATCGTGAAAGCTTCTGCCGAATATGGGGTACATATCCATGCTTCCGTGGAAAAAGAAAATGTATTTGCCTGTCAGTTTCATCCGGAAAAAAGCGGTGAGACAGGTCTGAAGATCCTGAAAAATTTTACAGAACTGTAAGGGGGAAGAGGCGATGTTTACGAAGAGAATTATCCCATGTCTGGATGTAAATAACGGACGAGTTGTAAAAGGCGTGAATTTTGTGGATTTAAAGGATGCCGGGGATCCGGTAGAGATTGCGAAAGCGTATGACGCGGCAGGTGCAGATGAACTTGTGTTTCTGGATATTACCGCATCTTCTGACGGGCGCGAGACAGTGATCGATATGGTACGGGAAGTGGCAAAGTGTGTGTTTATTCCGTTTACAGTCGGCGGGGGAATCCGCACAGTGGAAGATTTTAAAGCACTGCTTCGCGAGGGGGCAGACAAGATTTCCATTAATTCTTCTGCGATCGCCAATCCGCAGCTGATCCGGGATGCAGCGGATAAATTTGGCAGCCAGTGTGTAGTGGTGGCGATCGATGCCAGAAAGAGAGAGGATAGAAGCGGCTGGAATATTTATAAGAACGGCGGACGCGTGGATGTCGGGATCGATGCCATTGAATGGGCGAAAAAGGTGGAAAGTCTGGGCGCAGGAGAAATTCTTCTTACAAGTATGGACTGTGACGGGACAAAAGCAGGATACGATTTGGAGCTGACCAAAGCGGTGGCAGAGAGCGTGTCCATTCCGGTGATTGCATCCGGCGGTGCGGGGACCGTGGAGCATTTCAAAGAGGCGCTGACAGACGGCGGCGCAGACGCAGCACTGGCGGCATCATTGTTCCACTATAAGGAACTGGAGATCCGGCAGGTCAAAGAATATTTGAGAGATCAGGGGATTTCCGTCAGACTAATATAGAACAAAAGAGAGGAAGTGAACATCATGTCTGGAATCAATGGAGACTGGTATGAAGCATTAAAGGGGGAATTTAAGAAACCTTATTATAAAACATTATTTAATACGGTCAATGAGGAGTATCGGACCAGACAGATTTTTCCGCCGGCGAATGATATTTTCAATGCGTTTCATCTGACACCTTTAAAAGATGTGAAGGTAGTGATTCTGGGGCAGGACCCGTACCACAATTTCAATCAGGCGCACGGGCTGTGCTTCTCGGTGAAAAAGGGAGTGCAGGTGCCTCCGTCTCTGGTTAATATTTATAAAGAGCTGCAGGATGATCTGGGCTGTACCATTCCGAACCACGGGTGTTTGACAAAATGGGCCGAGCAGGGAGTACTGATGCTCAACACGGTGCTGACTGTACGGGCGCATCAGGCGAATTCTCACAGAGGAATCGGCTGGGAGGAGTTTACAGATGCAGCGATCATGGCAGTCAACGCACAGGACCGTCCGGTCGTATTCATCTTATGGGGAGCGCCGGCACAGCGGAAAAAACGAATGCTCAATAATTCGAAGCATTTGATACTTGAAGCGCCGCATCCAAGCCCGTTGTCTGCATACCGGGGATTTTTCGGAAGCAGGCCGTTTAGCCAGACCAATCATTTTCTGGAAGAACATGGCGTTACACCAATCGACTGGCAGATTGAGTAGGGCTGTCAGGAATTCAGATATAGCTGATTCATATGATGCGAAATGGTTGCAGTTGTCAAGGAGAGCCTTTTTGCCAGATCACTCTGGTAAGTGGGTTCTTTTTTATTACAATCTTAAGAAAATTTTAATAAATTACCAAGCAGAAATTTTTAAATTCTTTTATATAATGTAGTGCATTGGGAGGAGGTATGGTGTGAAAAAGATCATTGAAGTAAAGAATTTATACAAACTGTATAAGCTTGGAGATTCTGCAGTGCGAGCACTCAACGGAGTCAGTCTGGAGATTTATGAGGGTGAATTCTGTGCCATTGTAGGTACTTCCGGCTCAGGAAAATCGACGATGCTGAATATGCTGGCAGGTCTGGAAAAACCCACAAAAGGAGAAGTCATTATAGACGGACAGCATATTGAGAATTTAAAAGAAGATCAGCTTGTCAGATTCAGGAGAGAAAAAGTAGGATTTATCTTTCAGTCTTTTCAGCTTTTAGGCAGTATGAATGCGCTGGAAAATGTGGCGCTTCCTTTGAGTTTCCGCGGTGTGCCGAAAGCCCAACGCCTGAAAAAAGCGGATAAGATGCTGGATCTGGTCAAGCTGAAAAAGCATAAAAAGCATCTGCCAAACCAGATGTCCGGAGGACAGCAGCAGAGAGTCGGTGTGGCAAGAGCACTGGTGGTAGATCCGAAGATCATTTTTGCAGATGAGCCGACAGGAAATCTGGATTCCCGTACATCCCGGGAAGTCATGGCGCTGATGCAGCAGGTGGTCAGAGAGCAGAAGAAAACACTGGTCATGGTAACCCATGATGATCATCTTGCGGGATATGCAGATCGCATCTTCCATATTATAGACGGGAAAATCGTCAAAGTAGAAGACAATAGAAAAAAAGCAGGGGAACATGCAGAGCAGGGAGGAAATGAGCAATGAGACGATGGAAACAGGCAATGGGAGTGATCGTAAGTTTTGCACTGGTGGCGGCAATGCTGCTTCCGATGAGTGCACTGGCAAGAGAGCAGGCGATTCCCACGATACGACTGACACTCGGAAACGGACAGACAACACCACAGTATGCAGCAGGAGAGACAAGTGAACTGTTGATTCGGGTCTGGAACAAGGGAACACAGGATGCGGGGAATGTAAAGATTTCTCCGGTACTTGATGATGGGGCGAGCTGGCCGTTTGAAATCGCCGATATGAACAACGAACTGGAGCTGGGAACAATCCCGGCGGGACAGTACGCAGAAGCAGTCTGGAAAGATTTAAAGGTACGCGATGATGTGGAGACAAAATCATACAAACTGGCGTTTACAGTGACTTATGATGATGGTGAGAACCAATTCCAGAGTACACCGTACATCTTTGCGAAGACAACGGCAAAGCCGGAGGAAAAACCAGATGACAATAATAACAATAACAATGCACAGCCGGAAACACCGCAGGAGCCACAGGGCGGCGGGGAAAGTCTGGCTGGTGGAGTGACAAACACGGATCCGATCATCTCCGGAGGAGGAAGTGGCGGTGGAACTTCTACTGCTTCAGTACCGCGAGTGATCGTGACAGGGTTTAATACAGATCCGGGCGATGTCAATGCGGGAAGCAACTTTAAACTGATCATTCATTTGAAGAATACATCTTCCACGACAGCGGTTTCCAATATGCTGTTTGATCTTCAGGCACCGGCTTCCGGAACAGACGCAGCAGCAGAGGCGCCGGCATTTTTGCCTGCATCCGGTTCCAGCTCGATTTATCTGGATGGAATCCCGGCAGGAGGGACAAAAGATATTTCCATTGATCTGAATGCAAGAGCAGATCTTGTGCAGAAACCATACAGTATTGCGATGTCCATGAAATATGAGGACGGCAATGCCACACAGTTTGAAAGTGCTTCCAGTCTGGCAATCCCGGTAAAGCAGGCAGCCAGATTTGAATTGAGTGACATTGAAGTGGCACCGGAATCCGTTGCTGTTGGAGAAGAAGCAAATATTACCTGCAGTCTTTACAATACCGGACGAATCAAGCTTTACAATGTAAAAGCCAAATTTGAAGGGGAAGGTCTGACAGGAAAAGAAGTATTTGTAGGAAATATAGAGCCGGGGGCAACAGGTTCTATTGACGGAATCGTAACAGCAAATCAGGAGATGGATGAGACGAAAAAGTGTAAAGTCGTGATTTCTTATGAAGATGAAGCCGGAAAGAGTGCGAGTATGGAGAAAGAATTTCCTCTGACAGTAACACCTGCACAGAATCCTGCGGATATGATGCCGATGGAGGCAGAAGCACCGGAAAAAGGACTTCCGGTTGTTCCGATCGTGATCGCGGTTGTTGTGGTGGCAGGAATTGTTACAGTTGTATTGCTACGCAGACATAAGAAGAAAAAAATGGCGGCTTTGGAAGAGGAGGACTTGCTGAATGAGGTGGATCGATTTACTGAGGATGAGTAGCAACAGTCTGAAACGAAGAAAACTTCGGACGTTTTTGACAGTGCTGGGTGTTGTCATTGGTACTGCATCTATCGTAGTCATGATCTCGCTGGGGCTTGGACTTCAGGAATCGATGTATCAGGAAATTGAGCAATCCGGAGGTGTTACAAGTCTGACAGTGACAGGAAAAGGTTCTTCCCAGATGGGCGGTTTCTATATGGGGGATACCAACAACGAAGAGGAAGCGACCAAATATACAACAGATGATGTGATCGAACAGATTAAAAAGCTGGATCATGTGGCAGACGTGCAGCCGGTTTTGTCAATTGATGCACTTTTAAAGAAAAACGGATATATCGGATACTGTCCTCTGACAGGTATGACAGAGGAAGGGCTGAAAGATCTGAACATCAAGCTGGCACCGGGCGGAAGCCTTCCGAAAGCAGGCAGTGCGGAACTGGATCTGGTTATCGGAAATAATGTCATTACAAACTTTTCAGAAGAATCAACAGGAAAGATGTATTGGGAGACAGGAGTGCTTCCGGATATAGATCTGGCTCATGATTCATTGTTTTTGATCCTGGATCAGGAGGCATATTATTCGAGTCAGTCGCCATCTACGGGAGCAACAGCACCGGAGAGCGGTGGAGACGGCAAGACACAGCAGAGTACAAAGCCGCCGAAAAAGTATGTCGTGCGTGCAAGCGGAATGGTAGAAGGGGATGTGGATACATATAATGCAAATTCCTACTCGGTGTATTGTAACCTCGAGACATTGAAAAGTATGCTGAAAAAGGAGTTCAGCGGCAGAGCGATTCCGGGACAGCCGACTACAAAATCCGGAAAACCATATAAGGATTTTGTATATTCCTCACTGAAAGTCAAGGCAGATGACATTGACAATGTAGACGCACTGTCCACAGAAATCCGAAATATGGGATTCCAGGTGACTACAAATGTGGAGTATATGGACAGCATGAAAAAACAGTTTGCAATGGTGCAGGCGGTTCTTGGTGGAATCGGTGCCGTGTCACTGTTTGTAGCGGCGATCGGAATTGCCAATACAATGATGATGTCCATTTATGAGAGAACAAAAGAAATCGGTGTGATCAAGGTATTGGGATGCAGCCTGCGCAATATCAAGCAGATGTTTCTGTTAGAGGCAGCGTTTATCGGATTTATCGGCGGACTGGTCGGAAATATCTTAAGTTTTTTGATCTCTTTTGTGATCAATGCGATCGTGGCCAGCAGCGGGGCAATGGGAGTGGAAGGAAATATTTCCTATATTCCGATCTGGCTGGCAGCGGCATCCATGATTTTTGCAGTATTTGTGGGGATGGCGGCAGGATATTTCCCGGCACTTCGGGCAATGCGGCTGAGCCCATTAGCAGCAATCCATAACGAATAAAGGAAAAGTATCTATAATAAAAAGTCTGTCCACAGAAAGCGGAATACTTTCTGCGGGCAGACTTTTTTGTGAGAAAAATTGATTGTATGAAAGTGGTTTGGTACTATTTAAAAACCAGTGGTTTAGTGTTATACTAAAACTCTGTAAGGCTGATAATTACGGTGGAATTTCTATTTTATAAATTTGCAAAAAGGAGAAAAACAATGTTTCGATTATGGGCAAAAGAATTTAAAGACAACCGGATGCTGCGGGACACGGTGATCTGTGACGATTCGGATGAGACACGCACACATAAAATTTTCAATGCGCTGGAGGAAATCTGCTATGAGTTTGATCTCAGCAAGCCGATCTGGTTGGATGTGACGATCGCAGAATTTAAGAAGCATGCAAAGGCAAGATTTTATCAGGATAATTTTGTGGATTCCATTGATTTTGATTATCTGGAGATCCAGATCATTGAGGAGTAGCATATGAATAAGAATACATTCAGCAATCGGGTAACATGGTACAATTTTATACTCTGTATTTTTGTTGTTTGGATTCATGCACAGAATACGGATCTGTTTACAGAAGTGGTAATGATAGAGGGAAAGCCGTTGTTTAATCAGATTGAGCAGACGATCGTTTCGGATATCGCAGTGGTCCTGTCTCTTATACACATCTCCGAGCCCACGAGACCCTAAGACATCTCGT
>ENA-OZSA01000518-OZSA01000518.1-human-gut-metagenome-genome-assembly--contig:-NODE-518-length-7195-cov-10.724230_pt1 | contig 7195 bp, 4 predicted proteins | sample MGYA00244123_ERZ653968 | MGnify/ENA primary metagenome ERZ653968 (study PRJEB26926, sample SAMN06164670) | human gut metagenome | biome: ENVO:00009003; feature: ENVO:2100002; material: ENVO:00002003...
TGTCAGTCTCCGAATCAATGAGCCCGTCGGCCACGCCGTCGAAGCTGCCTGTGGTGGAGGCCGTGCCCAAGAGTGTTTCGCGTATCATCCGGCGGTCGTGATTGTCAAGGCCCTGTGCATTGCATCCCACATCGGAGAGCACGCTGCGATAGGCCGTTTCGGCCGTCTCCACCCGAGCCAGCGAAGGGAAGAAAGGCTTTCGGCGGAACACCTCCCACGAGAGTTTCTGTCCATGGGAGAGCGTGTACCGATAGGTCTCACCCTCCCGGTCGCGGGTGAGCGAACCGTCGCGGTTTTCACGAAGATTGCCCGCAACGAAGTAAGACTGCGTGCCCGAACCCGTGCCTTCGAGTTGGGCCACAAGCAGGAAAGGCTGCGTGGTGGCCGGCCCCATCTTATAGTAGTTGGCCACAAACTGACCCTCGTGAGTGCCGCCGTCGCAGGCCCGGTGACCCCAGTTGTAGACCACATTGTTGAACATGTCGTGATGGCCGTCGTAGGCCCCGCTCCCATCGAGTCCGCCACTCATGCTCCAGTTGCGTCCCTCGTTGTGGGCGAGCAGGTTGTGATGGAACGAACTGCCCTGCGCACCACCCTCGCCACCGCCGATAGTGGCCGAATAGCCATGCTTCATGCCCTTGCCGTAGTTGGGATGGCCGGCCACATTGAGTGTCTCGGAAATGAGTGTGCGCTGCAAGGTGATGTGGCGGGCATTGCGTGAACTGAACGCCTCGTCGATGGTCCAACTGATAGAGCAGTGGTCCATGATACTATGGTCATTGCCGGCCATGCCCATGCCGTCGAGTCCGTCGCGGTCGTGCAGGGCCTCATGACCCAAACGGAGGCGCAGGAAGCGCGTGATGCCGTCACCGGCCATGCCGAAGGGGTGGGAGCGGAGCATGATGCCGAGTCCGGGGGCCGTTTGTCCGGCAATGGTGACGAAGCGGTCGGAACAGGTGAGCCGGCTCTTGAGGGCAATCACGCCGCCTACGTCGAAGACGATGGTGCGCGGGCCGTGGAGCCGGGAGATGCCATAACGGAAAGTGCCGGGGACAGGATTGATGGGGTCGTCATCGAGCGAAGTGACATGATACACCATGCCACCTCGCCCGCCAATGGCATAACGGCCATAGCCTTCGGCCCCGGGGAAGGCATCGCGACGGGGACGGAAACTCCAAACTTTGCCTTTGTAGGTCACGCCGTCGATGACTTCATCCACGCGCCAATAATATGTTTTCAACGGAGAAAGCCCCCTACGGGTGAAAGAGGCGGTACGGAGCAGTTCACCACCGGTGCCGTCGGCCACTGTCAGGGAGTCGGTTCCGAAGTGGCAGATGTGGGCTGAGGCACTCTTGGCAGCCTGCCAACGGAAGGTGATGCCACTGTTGGCAGCGGTGTGGAAGTCGCCATCGGTAGGGTAGGGGTCGTGGGCCAATCGGTCGGCGGCGGTCACGTCAAACTCCAGTGAGTTGATATAGAAACCGGTATTGGTGTAACTCTCCCCCCGCTCGGGGATGGTTGCAAACTCGATGACAACGGGACGGTCGGCCCGCTTCACGCTGAACTCCACATAGCTGCACCCTGCCGCCGAGGCTTTCTCGGCCCGCTGCGACTGGGAGATGCCACGAAGCAGCCGTCGACCGTCCACCTTCACCGCAAGAAGGGGGAGCCGGGCGGAAGGTTCTCCGTCCACATAGTTGTGGTAAGCTTGCAGACTGTGCCTGCCGGGCGACAATCCGCTGACGGTGAGCCTGATGGTCTTTCCGCCGGACGAGGGCTTTCGCTGCCCGCTGTCGTCCACGGCCTGCACCGTCACACCATCGTTGATGCAGCGGTTGTACTTGTTCACACCGTCTTTCCACCAGTTACTTTTCAATCGGCAATCGGCAGAGGTGGAGAGTGTCAGTTGTAAATTGCCGAAACGGGCCGAGGCCTCCCGGCCTTCTTTCACCACCCACGAAGAAAAGCCATCGGCCGTCTTCCGGCTGCCGTTGTCCAAATCTATGCGTTGGGCGTATGCTGTGCCCATCCCTGTCAACAATAGCAGGGAAGCGGAAAATAATGCCTTGAAATCTATCATCAGTGTATGTTTGGTTTATGAAGGTTAAGACGAAAAACCGCCGGCTGGGTCGTCAGCCGGCGGTGAAGTTAACCTAACTTTAACGTTTATTCGATGCTTCCTATCGTCACATCGTCAAACTCGTTCATGTAGTCCATCAACACGGCATTGTGGTCATCGCGCTTCATCTTGATTTCCATGTTCACCTCAAAGATTTCCCCCTTTGATGTTCGGCGGTCTTTCATCTCGTAGGAATAGATTTTCAAGCTGTGCCCTTTGATCTGGTCTACCACCCGCTTGGCACTCTCCTTGGAAGGCGAGGTGAACGAAATGCGCAAATGAGTGGTTCCGATATGGGGGATAAAGGCGTTGAGCATCTCCAGTCCTACGAGTATCAAGGCCGTGACGAAGAAGGCCACGGCATAAAGCCCCACACCGCAGGCCATGCCGATGGCTGCCGTCACCCACAGGCCGGCAGCGGTGGTGAGCCCGCGCACCATGTTCTTCTGAAAGATGATCATGCCGGCACCGAGAAAACCGATGCCCGAGACCACTTGGGCGGCCACGCGCGAGGTGTCTTTCACCCCGTCGGCAAAACCATATTGGGAGATGATGGTGAACAATGCGCTCCCAAGGGCCACCAGAAAGTGGGTGCGGAAACCGGCATCCTTAGACCTGTATTCACGCTCCAGTCCTACAATGCCGCCCAAAACGAAGGCGACGATCAGCCGGAGACACAATTCGAAGACAATATCCATAAACAAGAAAAATTTAATATACAAAAACTATGGTCTACAAAAATAAACATAATAAACGAAACGGCCAAAGAATGGTTTTAACTTTTGCGCCGTGTCCGTCCACCCCGTCAAACTTACAGAAATTCAGAAAATTAACTTTTATTTTTGCGGTATCATGCGTTTTATGTACCTTTGCACATTATCAATGGGCGCACACGCGTGGCCCTCGACTTATCCGAAAAGAAAATCAATCAGACTAAAATGGAATACAACTTCAGAGAAATCGAGAAGAAATGGCAACAGAAGTGGGTGGAGAACAAGACCTACAGAGTCGTTGAAGACGAATCACGAAAAAAGTTCTATGTGCTCAACATGTTTCCCTACCCGTCGGGAGCAGGACTGCACGTGGGCCATCCGCTGGGCTACATTGCCAGCGACATATTCGCCCGTTTCAAACGGTTGCAAAGCCTTAACGTGCTCAACCCCATGGGCTACGATGCCTACGGACTGCCCGCCGAGCAGTATGCCATACAGACGGGGCAGCATCCCGAGAAGACGACAACGGAAAATATCAACCGCTATCGGGAGCAGCTGGACAAAATCGGTTTCTCTTTCGACTGGGACAGAGAGGTGCGCACCTGCGACCCTGCATACTACAAGTGGACTCAGTGGGCTTTCCGGAAGATGTTTGGTTCCTACTATTCCAATGACACGAAGCAGGCCCGGCCCATCGAAGAACTCATCTCCCACTTCGAACAACAGGGCAGCAAAGGACTGAACGCAGCCCAAAGCGAAGAGCTGGACTTCACCGCCGACGAGTGGAAAGCCATGAGCGAGAAAGAGCAACAGCAAACGCTGATGAACTACCGTATAGCCTACATGGGCGAAACGATGGTGAACTGGTGTCCGGGACTGGGCACGGTGCTGGCCAACGACGAGGTGGTGGACGGCGTGAGCGAGCGCGGAGGCTATCCTGTGGTGCAGAAGAAGATGAGACAGTGGTGCCTGCGCGTGAGTGCATACGCACAGCGACTGCTTGACGGACTGGACACCGTGGACTGGACCGACTCCATCAAAGAGACCCAGCGCAACTGGATAGGTCGATCGGAAGGTACGGAGATGCAATTCAAGGTGGCCGGTCAGGATTTCGACTTCACCATCTTCACCACCCGGGCCGACACCATCTTCGGCGTCACCTTCATGGTGCTGGCTCCCGAGAGTGAACTCGTGGAAAGGCTCACCACCGAAAGCCAAAAGAAGGAAGTGGAGGAGTATCTGGCCTACGTGAAGAAACGCACCGAACTGGATCGCATGAGCGACCGCAAAGTGACGGGTGTCTTCTCGGGCAGCTATGCCGTCAACCCGTTCACGGGCGACAAGATTCCCGTTTGGATTTCCGAATATGTGCTGGCCGGCTACGGCACGGGAGCCATCATGGCCGTGCCTGCCCATGACAGCCGCGACTATGCCTTTGCCAAGCATTTCGGTCTGCCCATCGTCCCACTCATCGAAGGGGCCGACGTGAGCGAGGAGAGTTTCGATGCCAAAGAGGGCATCGTGACCAATTCACCGGCCGATGGCAAGACGGCACTCGACGGATTCAGCTTGAACGGAATGACCGTAAAAGAGGCCATCGAGGCCACCAAGACTTTCGTGACAGGCCACGGGCTCGGCCGAGTGAAAGTGAACTATCGTCTGCGCGATGCCATTTTCTCCCGCCAACGCTACTGGGGAGAACCGTTCCCGGTGTATTACAAGGACGAAATGCCCTACATGATACCCGAAGACAAACTGCCTTTGGAGTTGCCGGAGATTGACGAATACAAACCAACGGAGACGGGTGAACCGCCATTGGGACGCGCCAAGAAATGGGCGTGGGACACGGTGAAGAACGAGGTGACGGACAAGAGCCGCATAGACAACCACACGGTGTTCCCACTCGAACTGTTCACCATGCCGGGATTTGCAGGCAGTTCGGCTTACTACCTGCGCTACATGGATCCGAAAAATGGCAAAGCACTCGTCAGTAAGAAAGCAGATGAATATTGGCAGAATGTGGACTTGTATGTCGGAGGCACGGAACATGCCACGGGGCACCTGATATATTCGCGCTTCTGGAACAAGTTCCTGCACGACTTAGGGGTCAGCTGCAAGGAGGAACCGTTCCAAAAACTGGTGAACCAAGGAATGATACAAGGCCGTTCTAACTTTGTCTACCGTGTGAACAGTGACGACCACGACAAGGCTCCAGTGTTCGTAAGCCTCGGCCGGAAAGACCAATACGATGTCACACCTATCCATGTTGATGTGAATATCGTGGACAACGACATTCTCGACATAGAGGCTTTCAAGGCTTGGCGACCGGAATATGCCAATGCCGAATTTATCTTTGAAGACGGCTCAGACTCCCAAAACGCCTCCCATACAAGCGATTCAACAGGCAGAATCTATAAATGCGGCTGGGCCGTGGAGAAGATGTCGAAGAGCATGTTCAATGTCGTTAACCCCGATATGATTGTCGAAAAGTACGGTGCCGACACCCTGCGGCTGTATGAAATGTTTCTCGGGCCCGTGGAACAGAGCAAACCTTGGGACACCAACGGCATCGACGGGTGTCACCGTTTCCTCAAGAAATTTTGGAATCTGTTCTATGATAACCGCACGGGAGAGTCGCTCATAACGCTGGACGCACCTACAGCGGATCAGTTGAAGTCGCTCCACAAACTCATCAAGAAAGTCACGCAGGATATCGAGAACTTCTCTTACAACACGGCCATTTCGGCTTTCATGATTTGCGTCAACGAACTGGGACAGAGCAAGTGCCACAGCAGGGAAGTGTTGAGAGAACTCATCATTCTGCTGGCTCCGTTTGCTCCGCACATCGCCGAAGAACTTTGGGAAGCACTCGGCAACGAAGGAAGCGTGTGCGATGCACAGTGGCCGGCATGGGAAGAACGCTACCTTGTCGAGAGCGAGATGCAACTCACCGTGTCGTTTAACGGAAAGGCACGCTATCAAAAGACTTTCCCAATGGATGCACAGAAAGCCGACATCGAGAAAGCCGTACTCGAAGACGAGAGGAGCGGAAAGTATCTTGAAGGCTTACAGGTGCTGAAAGTGATCATCGTTCCGAAGAAGATAGTCAACGTTGTATTGAAAAAATAAACTAACATAACCTTGTAGCTTATGCAGTGGAGCATCGGTCAGAACTTCAAAAACGAGTTCAAAGATTATTTCTACATCACGCTCGGACTCCTCCTGTACACTTTCGGGTGGACTGTATTCCTGCTTCCTTATGAGATAGTGACGGGAGGCGTGACGGGTATTGCCGCTATCATCTTCTATGGTACCGGCATCCCCATCTTTATCTCCTATTTCATCATCAACTTCCTGTTGTTACTCGTGGCGTTGAAGATACTGGGATTGAAGTTCATGGTCAAGACTATCTATGCCATTCTGATGCTCTCTGTGCTGTTGGCTTTCGCCCAAGACTTCATGACCGACTCCGCCGGCAAACTCATTCAGGTGCTGGGGCCGGGACAGGACTTCATGTCGCTGGTCATCGGGTGTGTGTTCACAGGCTCCTCACTTGCCGTGGTGTTCCTGCACAACGGCTCCACCGGAGGCACGGATATCATTGCCGCCATCGTCAACAAATATCACAATATTTCGTTGGGGCGTGTGCTCATATTCGTCGATCTGCTCATCATCGGCAGTTCGTTTCCCGTGTTTTTGGCTAAGCCCGAGTTCGGAATCATCGATGTGTGGCGCAAAATCGTGTTCGGTTTGTGTACGATGGTCATCGAGAATTTCGTCCTCGACTATGTGATGAACGCCCGGCGGGAGAGTGTACAGTTTATGATTTTCTCCCAAAAATACCAAGAGATAGCCAATGCCATCGGCACAGAGATGGGACATGGCGTGACCATTCTCGACGGTCATGGGTGGTACACGGGGCAAGAGGTAAAGGTGCTTTGCATATTGGCCAAAAAATATGAGAGCACCAACATCTTCCGACTCATCAAAGTGATAGACCCCAACGCTTTCGTGAGCCAATCGAGTGTCATCGGCGTTTACGGTGAAGGGTTTGACGAAATGAAAGTGAAGCTGCCGAAAGAGAAACAGAAGAACAGCACAAACGACACTGCACAACAGTAATAAACAAGACAAGAGAATGAAAATTGTATTTGCAACCAACAACGCCCATAAGCTGAAAGAGATACGAGAGATACTCGGCAACGGTTTTGAGGTGGTGTCACTGGCTGAAATAGGCTGCCACGAAGACATTCCAGAGACGGGCGAAACGCTCGAAGAGAATGCCTTGCAGAAAGCGCAATACGTGTATGACCTGTCTCTTATACACATCTCCGAGCCCACGAGACCCTAAGACATCTCGTAT
>ENA-OZSA01000522-OZSA01000522.1-human-gut-metagenome-genome-assembly--contig:-NODE-522-length-7173-cov-9.233633_pt1 | contig 7173 bp, 3 predicted proteins | sample MGYA00244123_ERZ653968 | MGnify/ENA primary metagenome ERZ653968 (study PRJEB26926, sample SAMN06164670) | human gut metagenome | biome: ENVO:00009003; feature: ENVO:2100002; material: ENVO:00002003...
GGGCAGGGAGATGGACTCAAGATTCTTGCAATACTGGAAGGCTATCTCTCCAATGCTCTCGACGGAGTTTCCCAAGACGGCGGTTTTCAAGTTTACACAATTCCAAAAAGCCCGCCGCCCTATCGTCGTCACGCTGTTGGGGATGACGACACTGCCGATGTAGCTTGAGTTTTCAAAGACCTTATCGCCAATCCGCGTCACCCGATAGGTCGTGCCGTTATCTTCCACCGTCTCGGGAATATCGACATCGGCATAAAAGCGAACCCACTGCCCGCCTACATGCTCGTAGTTATTGTCGAAACTGCTCCCATACAGCGTCACGGTGTGGGGGCCATCGTCATTGGAGGTAAATGCCAACTTATAATGAGCCGTTGCTTTCCCTTCCGAATAAGGATAGCTCTTAGAAAACGAGACACTTCCATAAATGCCCATTGCCGGACATAGCAGCAACAGACAAACAAAAAAACATTTCAATCTTTTCATCATTTCTCCATTTTATTTAAAAAATAGCCGTTCGTTCTTAAAAAGTATAAAAGCCTCTATAAGTCTCTTCCTGTGCCATTAGCCAGCAGAATACCTTTTTCTATATGTCGCCAAACATGCTGATGCGACAATTACTGATACGCCATGACACCAAATTATAGATGTACATATAAGACTAAACATGGGAAAGCGTGGAAACCACACTACCACATCCTAAGTTGATGGTCCTGAGAAAACCTTGTGTACAGATGTAATAATAGTGGCCCACGCTATAGCGTGAGAACCACTATGCCATCCTTGTACACGTTTGAAAGTTTCTCAGGTTTTCAACTTACAAGATAAGCATAACGCTTCTTTTATCCAACAAACTCATGGATATACCTCCATGGCCAATAACAGGGCACTTCCTGCATATCTGCTGCAAAGATAATCATTTATATTATAATTCCCTCTCTTTGCATGAAATATTTTCAACGAAGGCCATTTTTTTATTAAAATCGATTCCCCACATCGGCAATAGCAGGGGCACAAGGTGGAAGATGGTGGGTGATGGATGTTAGATGTTAATGGCAACTTTATCTTGCTGTAGGGACCATATTGGACATATAGCACAAACTATTAAATCTTTAGAAAAAGGCTTACACGCATTTTTTCCACACCCATTCCCCATCCTAATCCAATCCGCCTCATCAGCCCTATCTGCCCCATCAAATTTCCCGCCAAGCCCAAATGAATTTGCCAAACGGCCACACTTGGAAGCTCATTCGGGCTGAACGAGAAGCTCAAAGAGGCCGTTTTACAAGGTCGTTTGGGCTGAAAAAGCACTCTTTAGGGGGTGGAGGGTTCGTTGGTGGATTGGAGAACTAAAAAAGGGAAACACCGAAGTGCTTCCCTTGCTCATGCAAAGATACGAGATTTTCGGGCCGAATGCAAATGCGATAGGAAAAAAGCGGACATCCGGCACAGCCCCCTTACGCCCCGGACTGCCTGTCCCCTTCCGGCCTTGTCCCCCTTGGGGGGAATCATACGCCCGGCCTTCATTTGACTATTTTTGGCCGACAAACTCTTAATAATTCTTAAACAGAGTGTCACGCATAGATATTTTTACTATATTTGCGAATAAGATGACATAACCGACTCAAAGTATATCAGGCCCTTGGAGGGCACCGACTTAAACCTCAACAAGTCTGGCAGGAGCTAAAAGCACAGAACGACAGAACGCTTCGGACGCATGGAAACCATGACGGCCGCTTTGCCCCTACCACTCTCCGGACACCGAATGCCGGCTCTCTTCATAGCTGCCCCCTCTGCACGTTGGGGCTGTAAAAGAAATAACCAATAGCCACGAAAGCGCCCTGCGGGGTATGACACTCTTTCTATCTCTCGATTACAACTCAAAGTTTGGTACAATTATCACGTAAAATTTAACATTATGAAAAATTTTATTTCTAATAGACGCGGAGTGCTCGCGACATTGGCACTCCTCTTGTTGGGGCTGTTCCCGATGCCTGCCACGGCGCAAAACGTGACCATCGGACCCAGAACGGGCAAGCTGATTGCTGCCCTGACCGACGGGGCCGAATGGGGATTCGAAAGCGGATTCAACTCCCTCTGGCGACACGACCAGCTGCCGCTGAGCCTCATCACCTCCGACGACGGGGCCCTCACGGCTGCCGGCATTCCCAAGACACACGCCTGCAACCTCAAGTACTACAACGGCAAGATGATCAACGTGTGCATGAAGCGTTCCAGCTTCAATGTCATCACGCTGCCCAAGGGCTTCCGGTTTACGGGCTACAAGATAGTGATGAAAAACAATTTGGAGGGTGTCACGCTGGGGAGCTACACCATCAAACACGCCGGGCCCGAATGGAAGATGAGCGAAATGGGGGCTGATTTCACCACCGTGAAGAAGCAGGTCAACTTCGGGACGGGAGACACGGGCGACCGCGAGTTTGTGCTCGAACGCCGGGCCGACGACATGGGCAACCTGCTCTACTTCCGGCTCGACGGCAACTTCACCAGCACCGACTTTGCAGGCATCTCCTTTGAGTCTATCGAAATCACGTTCACATCCGAGGGAGCGTTCACAGTGCCCGTGATGCCTTCGGCTGCTTCCACGGAGGGTGTGAGCTGGGTGGAGGTTCCCTTCAAGACGAGCAAGTTCGACCTCGGCACCATCAAGCCCCGTTCCAAAGGTTCCACCACCTATTACAGTTACGACTATGAGAGCGTGAAAGACCTTGAGGCCTACGTGGCACTCTATGAGGAGGCCTGTGTGGCCGACGGCAACTACGGCAAAGCCGTGGGCAACAAGGGCATCACTGCCGTCGTCACCCCCGCCGATGCCTACTATCGGCTGAAGCCCGGCACCTACTACGTGGAGTCGCCCACTTCGGTCAAAGACGGCCATGCCGTAGAACTGCCTTTGGGCTACCGCATCACCAAGGCCGTGATACACTACCGGGCCGCCGATGCCAACGGCTACACGCTGAAGGTGTATGGCCGCGACGGTAAGACCGTGGAGCACGCAGTCAACGTGGCAAGCGGTGGGGCAGAAGGAACCGTTGAACTCACCGACCTCAACAACGATGCCGTGAAGTTTGCCGTCGAGGCTCCTCCGAGTGCCTCCGTCAATGCAGGTATCCGGCTGGAACTCACCATGGAGCATCTCAACCCCTACGTGGAGAGCATGGATGTCGTGTGCAACGGGCCCGACGGAGCGTCACTCCGCAGGCAGTCTACCACCGATGACTTCATGATAGGCGGCGGAAAATTCAGCTTCTTCGTCCCCGATGCTTTTGCCCACTTCAACTGCCGGCTCACTTTCGAGAATCTGCGCAGCAAGTATGCCGATAACACCTATTATGGCAATGCCGGCTCGCAGAGCCTTTCGCGCTACAGCTTCGTGCGCTCGGTCTACTATGACAAGACCGTCACCGGAGGTCTCGATGACCTTTACGGCAAGAAAGACATCGTGGAAAACAATCCCTACGAGGAGAAAGTGCGTGTGGAGGTATCGGGCACGGGAGCCTTCCGCTTCAACAATGCCGACGAACTGGCCAACACCAATATTTCCGCCGGAGACAACTCGCTCAAGGAGTTTCCTTTCTCGCTCAATGCCTATGCGGCTGCCGGCGCCACTTTCGCGCCCGTGAGCATCAATCCGTCGGGAGCCGACCACGAGCGCACTTGCTATGTGTTCACGGCCGACGAGACACGCTATAACATCGCACCCACCACCGCTACGCAGCACCGCTACTATGCTTTCTACACAATGACGGTAGACTTGGTGCAGAAAGAATACACGCCTGTGGTAGGACTCAGGAAAATCTACGACCACACGCTCTTCCACGACTTGGCCACAGGGACGGAAGATGTGGACAAGCCGATGTATGGCGTAGACCTCTCTACAAGCGATGGCGGAGTGGCAACAGAAGGCTATCTCACAGCCCGGCAAATCCGCGACGCACTGTCGGCTCTCACCGATGGCGGTACGGCTGTGGCTCCGTCGCAGCTGCTCTATGTCAATGCAGGGGCCCTGTCGACACTCATCTACGAGAGTGCCACAGCCACAGAGCCCGACGGACTGGGCCGACTCAAGGCCATGCTTGCTCCCAACGCGCTCGTCTATCTGCCCAAGAATGTCACTTCCGACAAGGACAACTTTGCCTACAAGCTCGGCAGCGGCACGTTCAAAGCCTGCAAGAACATCGTCATCACCGACCGTCAACCGTTCTTCGCTCCCTTCGACATACAAGTGGATCAGGCCAACTATGCCACTTATGAGCGACAGATCACCGTGGCCCCCAACGGACAGGTGACCAGCGCCACGCTCATGTTGCCCTTCACGCTCGATGTAGATAACGGGTTGCACACCAATGCCGGTGGCAAATGCGCTTTCAAACTCAACGTCATGCAGCCCGCCAACTGCCTGAGTCTGCCGCAGCCCGAGACTTCCTCGTCATCCGACTATAGGGCCAATGCCCACTTCCTGCCCGTATCCGGCACTGCTACCGAAGCCAACCGGCCTTACATGGTAGAGGTGACCCACTTTGAGGAAGAGGCTGTCACGGCCGGCAAACTGTCGTTTGTGGCCACGCAATATGGCTCCGACATCGTGGCAACTCCGGTGCTGGCCGCTCCTTATGTGCATGAAGGGGAGACTGCCACAGGCACCATTGCCGGCACAAGCTATCGTTTCTTGAACAATGCCACCTACTCGGGCATAAAGCTCGACAAGACTGCCAACATCTTCTATTTTGCCCGCAACATGTATCTCAGCACCAAAAATTTGTGGTCGGAACATCTCTACAGCTATCCGTTCCGCAGCTATTTCACCTACAAGGTGGCCGGTTCAGGTGCCAAGGCGTTGCAGGCGCTGGATGTGGTCTATGGTGAAAACGCCGGCGGCATCACCGGCATTGCCGACACGGAACTCACTCCCGACATGGCTGTCACGGCCGGCAAGGGATTTATCACGGTGACTGTGACGACCGACACCGAGGTCAAGGTGGCCAACGCCGCAGGCATGTCTGTGGGCACGCTGCGCCTCAAGGCCGGTGAGAGTCGCACACTCTATGTGTCCGCGGGAATCTACTTAGTGAATCATGTTAAGATCATTGTAAAATAAAGGAGGATTTGCCATGAAAAAAGAATATTTAAGGCCCTGCTCCGATACAGTCGCCCTGTCTGGCGTAGGGGGTATAATGGAGGTTTTGCACCTTGGGAGTTCGTTGAATCACAACGACGCCAAGGCGATTGAATGCTACACCGAAGACGAAGACGACCGCAACGAGGTGGAGAATCTCTGGACCGTCATCCGCAAATACAGCAGCGTGTGGGACGACGAATAGTTTCCCGTTCTCACCCTGCCATTCAACCAAAAGCCGCACTCCTCTCCCAAGGGGTGCGGCTTTCTGTTGCCCCTGCTTTCTATGTTCTGTCGCAAACGGCTGAGAGAGTCGCATTGACAGATAGTCTGGAAGAAAGCATTCAGGGTGATTTTTGAACACATATTGAAGTGTGAAAATGCAAACGATTGCATCACGAAAAGTGTCACAAAGCAAACAAATTGAGTTATTTGCATGAAAAATAGTAGTATATTTGCAATTATATTAAACAGCAGGAAAAGCGGTTACCGATAGAAAAATCCATCGCAAACACGCTTGATATAAATGGCGCAGCCTGAATAAACGAACAAGAACTGACAGAAAAGAATGTCTGTCGCAAGGGCCTGCACAACGGCAGACTGGTATTCTGAAATAACATTGATGTTCAAATGAACAATTAACATCCCCTTTCCAATGCTTTCAACCAGGGCATTGAAAAAACGTTGCGGGGCTTTTGCCCCGGATTGGAACAGACCTTTTTAGCAGCGGGAAGAAACTCAAGGAAACCTAAATAGACAGTTAAAACAATAATTTAAACGACATGAAGCAATTTTTATCAACTTTGTTATTGGCGTTGGAGTCATTCCTGATGCCAACCGTGATGATGGCCACCGACTATTATATGGTGGGGAATTGGAACGAACCCGAGACTCTTTATAAGCTCATCATAAGCGGGAAGTCGGCCAAAGTTTCCATTCCGGCCGCCGTCTTCGGCAAGAACAAGCCGGCCACATTCCATGTGCTGGCCATCGAGAGCGGCACTAACAGGTGGAACATAAAGCCCGCAGCCGTCACAGCCGTTACCCTCGGAACAGCCTATGACTGCTCCTCTTCCTATAATACGCACGCCACCCATTTCACGTTGGCCGATGTGAAATCCACCGGTTCCTACACCGTGACTTTGGATTTCTCCGCTTCCAACGACATCAACAATAGCAAGCTGACGCTGACCTACGCCGAGGGCGGTGGCGGAACGCCTACCACACCTGCCGACTCTAAAGCTTACTACCTTGTAGGCAAATGGAACGACTGGGCATTGAAGAGCACCACCTACAAGCTGCAACCCGTTTTCGAGAAGGAAAACGTGTATTCCATCTATATCAATGCCCCACTGAATGTCTATGGAGACTATGCCGTGAACTTTGTCATCAATCCCGGCGGCAACACAGATTGGGAGAAATGCCTCCGCCCCACGCAAGGTTCCGGCGACTTTGTGGTAGACAATCAGGACTTCACCGACCAACCCGTCTATTGGGGAGGCAACAAGTCGTGGCTGCTGAAGGAGAACAAGTCGCCGAGAGGAAACACACAGAACGGCGGCTCCTACCTCTTCACGCTCGACATGAGCGACCCTTCCCATCCCAAATGGAGCATCAAGAACACCCCCGATGTGCGTGTACTGTACATTCTCTCAAGCGAAAACGGCTGGCAGTTTTCGGGCGACTATTTGGTGGATACGAACATCGAGCCCAACAACTACAACAACAACTTCACCGGTCTGGCAACACTCAAGAGCGGCATGAAGTACAAACTCTCGGCCGGTTTCAAGTGGTTTGGCAGCACAACTGAAAACGTAGCCTATAACGCTCTGCCCACGACCACCGCGCAGAAGGTGGAAGCCGGTGGCGCAGCCAATGTGCCTTACAACGGGACAAGCGGCACCTACTCCTTAGAGGCCAATGTGCTGGGGCTGAACGAGCAGGGACAAGTCGTCTACGAAGGTGCTCCGCGCAAGGAGGTCATCATCCGTTCTGCGAAGAGCCAGCAAGCCACCCATGTCTATTTCAAGGGTGGAAGC